>PPYF01384756.1_pt1 | contig 128574 bp, 103 predicted proteins | sample 1559871 | NCBI WGS metagenome assembly PPYF01 (sample SAMN08240021, study PRJNA423297) | Human gut metagenome, whole genome shotgun sequencing project.
CTTATTCTATTGGGTTGATGTAAATAATGAGTATAATAGATGGGTTGTTATTCGAACTGATATTTTTTCTATACAACAATATTTAGAAAAAAAAGTTACACTACATTCTATAATAACACATCCAAATGATGGATTTGTATATATCGTTGATATTGACGATGAAATACAGTATCATAATACGAAAGTTGTGCCAATTTCTGACTTACCAGAGGAATATACTCCTATGGAAGATTCTTATTATGATTTTGAAGTCAAGGATGATATCGATTTAGCAGCTATTTCTCAAAAATATTCTTCTGGAATATTAGAAATACATATTGGTGGGAAAGATGTAAAATATGGTAGTATTCCTTTGAATAAATTTGCTCCAATTATACCTAAAATTGAGGATATTAGAAAATCAATGTCATCCAAATTTATTAAAAGGATAAAACATTCAAATGCTCATTTAGAGAAAAATGCTAAGCAAAATATAGATAGAGAATTACGTTTAGATACACAATATGAATATATATATTCTCTTGCTGGTTCTATTAGAATTATATTAAAACCTATTAATCAACAAATTTCTTTTGGTACTACATACTCTGATGATTTTGCGCAAGATTTAATACATCTGTTTAAGGCTGGGTATGATAAAAAAAGTATTCTAAACTTTTCTGGGCTATATGATAAGAATATTTTAAAAAAATACAATGATTTCATTTCTTTTTTAAATAATGAAAATTTAGTATTGGGGATTAAATGGTACAACTTTAATTCCAAGATTTCATATAAACAAGAAATTAGCACTAATGACGCAAAAAAAATCTTGGCTAATTTGTCCGATTTTGAATTTGACAATAAGGAAGAAATAAAGTTATGTGGGCGATTTTATTCAATAAATATAAAAACAGGGAATTATGCCTTTGAATCAACTGAAGGAGATGATTTTAAATCTGTTGGTTTTTTAGATGAACCCCGAAGGCAAATGGCTTATAATATTGCATTTAATAAGACATATCAAGTTGTCATAGAAAGAAAAACAATAGAGCCTATTGGCGGAAAAGAAAAAATAAAAGATGTTATTATCTCATTTATTGAAACAGAGAGTGATAATAATTGAGATTTCATATAAGATTTTTTTGTGAATAAGGAGTATAATACAAGATTTGTGTATAGCATTGAGTGATAATTTGAACTTTTACAATTATATACTCTCGAACAAGCAGGTATTATACACAATACTTGGTACAATAAAGTATATAGTTGCGTAATTTTATTAGACAACACAAATAAGATACAACCAAAACGTTTCTCCGGAGATGCCCGAAATGGTGGGTTTACTTTTACAAAGCCGCACAAATACAACCATGGCAGCAACCAAAGGGGATTATCTTTTTGAGGCGTCTTTCCGCAATTCGCGCGTTCCCCAAATAATGACGACCAAAGCGACCAATCCCACAAACGAAAGGAAAATCAATAATCCCAGAACTATTATCTTTTAGACATTCTATATAAAATATACCCGGCGTATGCCGTCAAAGCGACAATGACCGTCCCCACAACAAACAACCATACGATATTAATATCTAATTGCATAATGGCAGCCAATATGACACCACCGAAAATCAACTTGGACAAGTCCAGACAATAATCTCCGAACTTCTCACACAGCATACTTTTCTTGACTCAGTTTTTCCATTTTCATAAAGGCAAAGATATACGTTTTCCCCGAACCCATCGACAAAACAAAGGAATTTGTTTCCCAGAGTATTCCCAACCGTTTTTTAGGTCGCATTCCGACAAACTGTCAAAACGACAGTTCCACCCTCACGAGAATGCTTTATTCCGAACTGGAACGAGGCTTCGATAAAAAGAAACGATTCTCGCGCATCGGACGAAAGTCCTTCTGTCAGGCATTCCACGCCTCCCGCTAACCTTTTGCACACCGGAAAAGCAGGCCGTGCGCAAGCCGGAGAGACATGAGAAAGCCAAAGGCTGTACTTGCCTGTTATCGTGTCATTCGGAATTTGACAACAACTGTCCCCCATTTAGAGAAAAAAGGGCGGGAAACGCTGGTTTTCCCGCCTCTTTCAGCCAACTTTTCCACCCAAATACGGACTTTTCCGTCAGAATATGAGGAGAAAAAAATGTTTTTCTGCACCGAACGAAAAATCATTCTCATGCAATTGATTCTTAAAATCCATCAACAAAACCCGTAAATAAGGGTGTAATGTAAAAATATGTGTTTGAACGCCCAGCAAAACCCATACACATCGCATTTTTCAAAGGTCTTTTTCCATCCACAAAAACGGCTGTGACTTTACATTTTATCTCCCGAACAGGAATTTTCGCATCAAAAAGACAGAGATGACTCCCTGCTAATGAACAGACGACCGCGGAATTTAATGCGTTTCAAAACCGCCTATCCCCTGCACAAGGCACGCCGCATTCCTAACACTATCCAAACGGATACGACGAACGGGGCCGTCAGCGTAGTCATTCCCAGACTCATCCCCCAAACCTGCAAAAGGACTGAGATCACGACGGACAATGTAGCCCACGCTGCCCCCGCCCAGGAACGGTCGCCCAAAGCAATGGCGCAAAGCACTGCATTATACCCAAACAAACCGGCATTGAAAGCCGCATAATCGGAACCGACCATCCAGACCATGCCCAAAGGCAACAAGGCTCCCCACACCGTATACAAGGCATGGATACGGGAATTGAGCAATATGCCGGCCAAAAAGAAAAGTCCGGAAAGCACCGTGCCGCCTTGGAACATGACCTGACCGATATTCAGACTGAAAGCCTGAAACAAGTCGGGCGTCGTTTCTTCCGACATCACAGAAGGCAACAACAATGAGGGAAACCACCAACGGCAAAGGGCCAACAACAACCATACGGTAAGAATGAAAGGAGCCGTGAAACCGGGCAAAAGTTTCTGATAACCGAACACGCGGGCTATCCATGTGGAAAGCACGGAACCCGCCACCAACAAAAGGAGGGAAGCTATCCCTGTTTCCATAAATATACCTACGGCAATGCCTACCAACGTACCGTTGAAACCATACAAACCGTCCTCTATATCTTCTTTTGAATATCCGGAAAAGAATGCCGTCAGCGTACCGACAAAATTACCCAACAGGGCAAAAAGCGCCAATAGCCACGAGTTGCAAGCTATCCCCACTAACATCAACAAACCCGAAACCGCATTGTTCTGGAACATGACTTGCCCCACTCCTCTTCCGATTATAAATAATCCCTCACGCATACTTCTTGTCTTTATAAACGAAAAACCTTCTCCTCCTTTCGGAAGAGAAGGCCTTTCTTGTCTAACTTTTAAAGATTATGTGATCTCCCTTATATTTAGAGAGAAATTGCACCCGAAGGACATACATCGGCGCAAGTACCGCACTCAGTGCAAGCGTCAGCGTCGATTACATACTTTTCACCTTCAGAAATTGCGCCTACCGGACACTCGTCGATGCAAGTACCGCAAGCTACACAATCATCACCAATTACGTAAGCCATATCAATTAGAATTTAAATTATTAATGCCTTGTTTTATTCAAACGATACCGCAAAGTTAGTATTAAAATAGAATCCCCCCAAATATTTTCTCACTATTTTTAGTGATTTTCATCCGAAAAGCCACGGTCAAATGCAATAAGCTACGTATCTTTGCGTTGTTTTCTAATAAATATCAATGATTCATGAAAAGAATTCTGGCCGTCCTCCTTTGCCTGCTGTCCGCATACGGCATGATGGCACAGGAGCGCAAACTCCAGCATCGTCCGTACATCGACCAAAGAAGATTCCACTACGGATTCCTCTTCGGCGTGCACATGCAGGACCTGGAACTGAAAAACAACGGCTATGTAGACCCGGAAACCGGCGAGCAATGGTATGCCGATGTGGACAACTACAGTCCGGGATTCAGTGTGGGCGTATTAGGTGAAATGCGTCTGAACACCTATTTGTCCCTGCGCCTCGTCCCTACCCTGCATTTCGGACAGAAACACGTGTCTTTCCATGAACAAAGAACGGGGCAGGACAGTACGCAAAACATCAAATCGACTTATATTTCCGTCCCGCTGGACTTGAAGTTCGCCGCCCCGCGCTATAACAACTTCCGCCCTTACTTCATCGCAGGAGTGAACCCCATGGTGGACCTGACCACCAAGAAACAAAAAGCCCTGCTCATGAAACCTTTCGACTGTTATATCGAGGTGGGCATGGGCTGCGACATCTACCTGCCGTTTTTCAAGCTCATCCCCGAACTGAAGTTCTGTTTCGGTTTGGCAGATATCTTACAAAAAAACCGCAACGATTTGATAGACAATTCGCTGCGGAAATTCACCAATTCTTTGGACGGGGCATCGTCGAAAATGATCGTATTGACGCTCTATTTCGAATAAGGGTCAGTCCCCTGTCGGCGACATCTCCAACAGCAGCATGCCGACATAACGTCCGTGCTTGCCCATCTGGTTGCAATACACATCCTTCCCGTCGGCATTTTTCAACACTTCGGGATGCTCGAAATAAGTATGTGAATGGCCGCCGAGCACAATGTCGATATGGCGCGTGACCGGCACCAGTTCCGTGTCGTCCAGACCGTCGATATCCCACCCCAGATGGGAAAGGCATACCACAAGGTCGCAATGCTCCTTGTTTTTCAATTCATCGGCCACCCGGTTGGCAGCCGTAACCGGGTCTTCATACGTCACCCCCTTGTAATTCTCTGAGGCAACCATCCCCTCCAACTGCGTGCCCAGTCCGAACACTCCGACCTTCACGCCCTTACGTTCCAATATGACATACGGGCGTACCAATCCTTCCAACACCGTACCTTCGAAATGATAATTCGCACAAACGATGGGAAAAGTCGCCTCACGGAATATGCGCGCCATGTTGTCCAATCCAAAATCAAATTCATGATTCCCGATGGTGGCCGCATCGTAACGCATTTCGTTCATCAACTTCACTTCCACATCCCCTTTATATAAGTTGTAGTAAGCAGAACCTTGCGAAAAGTCACCGCTGTCAAAAAGCAACAAGTCCGGGTCTTCCGCACGCAAATCGCGCACCAGCGCCGCACGGCGCACAAAACCGCCTTTATCCGCCAATGCCGTATCGGATGAATTCGGATTGACCGGCATCACACAACTGTGCGTATCATTGGTGTGCACGATACGTAATTCCACTTCACCGTCTTGCGCCGCAAACACGGTGCTTGCCAGTCCGCACAAGACCGACCACATCATAATCCTTACCTTTTTCATTGTCCGGTTTCTCATTGTTTAACGATTCTACCCTCCATACGGGCCGTGATTTTATCCCCCTGCGCAGCCGTCCGGCGAATGGACTCCATGATCAAATCGCGTACGGCTATATTCGTGACTTTCTTCGACAAATTATCTTTCAGGGCATACATCTTGTCATTTCCCTCGGCCAGATAGTCCAACGTGGAAATCACATATATACCATTGGGATCAATCGGTTTTCCCCCGACCTCGGCACGCAGAAGACGCCCGTCTCCCGTAATGACCAGACGAGCCCCGCTGATGCCCTCGCCCCCCACGGCAGCTATCTGTTCCATCAGCTCCATCAGTTTACGCCCGTCCAAAGAGAGGATGCACAAGCGGTTCTCGAACGGGGCTATTTCCAACACATCTCCATACGTCACCTTACCCTTAGGCATTGTACTCCTCAGCCCGCCGATATTACACAGACCGATATCGGCCATCTTGCCCACCCGGAGCGACCCCTCACGCAACACATCGGCCACAAAATTAGACAAAAGGCTCTCGGGACGGTCTGCCCGCATAGCCACTTCGCTCTCTCCCAACACCGGCGACATCATACTGTCCACGGCATGACGGTAGGGAGCCACCACGCGCACCGCACCGCTATCGGGCCTGGCGTCCAAACGGTTCGTCACCTCATAGCGTCCGGCTTTCACCTCTTCCAGTTCGTAACGCTGGGCAAACGTAACCACCGACCACCCGCAACATGCGGATAAAAGCAAAAATCTGAATGTTCTCATCACATCGAAATTATATTCCACTCCAAAATTACAGAAAAAAGCCACATAATCTGTCATTTCATCCGAAAAAAGAAACGGGAGCGGTTGGTTAATTCGCAAAATAGCCGTACCTTTGCACCGCTTTCCGTACAATCGCTGGCAGGATGCAGAGTTCCCTGTTATGTTGTATTGGGACGACAAACAATTTAATGATTAAAACAAACAATGGCAGATTTAATTAAAATTGCAGAAGAAGCGTTTGCTACCGGTAAGGAACACCCCAAATTCAAAGCAGGCGACACCGTTACCGTAGCATATAAAATCGTCGAAGGTAACAAAGAGCGTATCCAGCAGTACCGTGGCGTGGTCATCAAGATTTCAGGCCACCAGAACAAAAAACGTTTCACGGTTCGCAAAATGTCCGGAACGGTGGGAGTAGAACGTATATTCCCGATTGAAAGTCCGAACATCGACAGCATCGTAGTGAACAAGATCGGTAAAGTACGCCGTGCTAAATTGTACTACCTGCGCAAACTTACCGGCAAGAAAGCCCGTATCGCAGAAAAACGTACGATTGCCAGCAAATAAGTCTCATACGTTTAAAAATCACACAGCGTCGGAAAGTATCTCCCATGAAAGGAACTTTCCGACGCTGATTTTTTCTCCCTATCCTCCCGAAAGGCGAGAGGTCAGACCAAACGCAAACCCTCGTCCGTAATCTCGATAAGCCTTTTCTTATAAAGGTCGCCCACGGCCTTCTTGAAAACTTTCTTGCTGACGCCGAACATCGCGTAAATTTCTTCCGCCGGACTCTTATCACACAAAGGGGTACGGCCTACATTATGCTGCAAATGTTCCAAAAGCACTTGCGAAAAATCGTCCACTGCTTCCCGCCCCTGTTTCTGCAAGGTAATATCCAGCTTACCGTCCGGACGGACTTGCTTTATATAGGCCTGCACACGGTCTCCCGTATGTAAAGGCCGGAACAGGTCATTCTCGTAGACCAGACCGGAAAAACGGTTGTCCACAATGACCTTAAAGCCCAAATCCGTTTTTTGCCAGACTAAAATCTGCACCTCATCGCCTTCACGGTAAGGAGGCATCTCGTCCGACAAATAACGTTCCACTTTGGCCGAAGCCATCAGCCGGTAGCTTTCTTCATCGACATGCAAATGCACGATATAACTCCGCCCCTTCTGCATCTTGAGCTTCTGCTCACGGAATGGCACGAACAAGTCTTTCATCAGCCCCCAATCGAGGAACGCCCCGTAATTGTTTACCCACGCGACCTGCAAATAAGCAAAATCCCCGACCTGTGCCAAAGGTGTCTGCGTGGTAGCGACCAAACGTTCTTCGCTATCCAAATACAAAAAGACATCCAACTCGTCTCCCACGCTGCAACCTTCCGGCACATAACGCGCAGGCAGAAGAATCTCTCCCGCATCGCCTCCATCCAAATACATGCCGAAATCCACGGCCTTAACCACCCTGAGGCGATTCATCTTTCCTAATTCTATGTTCATAGGGTTATATTTTTATCATCGGTTATCAAACCGTCTTTCATGTGAATGGTACGGTCTGTCAAACGTGCCAACTCATCATCGTGGGTCACAATGACGAACGTTTGCCCGAACCGGTCCCGTAAATCGAAGAACAACTGATGCAGTTCTCCCTTGTTTTTCGTATCCAGACTCCCCGAAGGCTCGTCGGCAAACACTACGGAGGGATGGTTGACCAAAGCGCGTGCCACAGCCACCCGCTGCTTTTCTCCTCCCGAAAGTTCGTTAGGCTTATGCGAAGCCCTGTCGGACAGTCCCATGAAATCCAGCAACTCTTGTGCCCGCGCCTTGGCCTCACTTGTGGAAGCATGCCCGATGTACGCCGGAATCATCACATTTTCGAGTGCTGTGAACTCGGGCAATAACTGATGGAACTGAAACACGAACCCGATGCGCCGGTTACGGAAATCCGCCATCTCCTTGCGGCCCAGGCTTTCCATGGCGACCCCGTCGAGCCGGACGCTTCCGCTGTCCGGCTTGTCCAACGTCCCCATAATCTGCAACAGCGTGGTCTTTCCGGCACCGCTCGGCCCCACGATGCTCACCACCTCGCCCTTACGGATATCGAGGTCGATTCCTTTGAGCACTTCAAGCGAACCGAAACTTTTCCTTATATTCCTGACTTCTATCATAATCCTTCTATAATCTGCTTATCACATATTGTGCCAAATAACAACCGAACACTGCAGGCATATAACTCACCGTGCCCGTTGTGGTCTTCTTATTCCGTTCTCCCTCAACCTGTACCAAAGCGGCCGGGTCGGCCTGCTGGGCGCAAAACACCACCGGTAACGGACGACGCATGCCGTCTCTTTTCAGCCGTGTCCGCACAGCTTTGCTCAACCCGCAATGAAACGTTTCCCACAAGTCGGCAAAACGGATTTGGGTGATATCCGTTTTCGCCCCGGCTCCCATGCTGCTCACGATCCTGATGTGTCTTTTCATCGCTTCTTCAATCAGAGCACACTTGGGCGCTATCGTGTCGATAGCATCAACGATAAAATCAAACTTCGCGCTGTCCAATAAAGCACCGGCCGAGTGCTCCTCCAGAAATTCAGCCCGCACGGTCAAGTCGAGTTCCGGATTAATATCCTTAAAACGCAGCCCCAACACGCGGACTTTTTCCTCTCCGACCGTCGAATGCAGGGCGCACAACTGACGGTTGATATTGCTCGGCTGCACCCGGTCGGCATCCAACAACGTCAACCGTCCGATTCCAGCACGTACCAACATCTCGGCGGCATACGCTCCTACGCCACCCGTACCGACCACCAAGACATGTGCCCGGCGGAAACGTTCCATCTTGTCCGGCCCCATCAGAAGCGACGTACGCTCCAACCAATCCGGTGTGGTCATTGGCTTTCCTCCTTTCCGTTGCTTCGCGACAACCAATTCTTATACCACTCCTTGGCCGCCTCGTAACGCAAATCGGTCGTCAACGGTTCATTCACGCTCACATCCTTCGTGGCAGCCTCGGCATACACATCCGGGAAGATCAACATCAGCCCCGTATTCATATAATACTTTTTGATTTGGCGGGGAATGTGGTCGAACGATGGGCGGAAAGATATAGACCCTCTACGCGCTAACACGACCACCAGCATGTGGTCTTCCCTGACCTCCCGCGAAATGCGCTTCAACTCATTTCCGCCATCGGTTTGTACATATTCCGCACGGATAGATGCATGGTAAGTCTCCAAATAACGTTGTAAAATCCGAATGGTATCGGGATGGGCATGGTAAATAATCCTACATCCCAGTCCTACAGCCAAACGTGCCACACGCTCTACCCAATGATAAAAACCGGCCTCAAACTGGGCCTTGGCCGGCACGGCTACATGAATACGGCGAATCGTATTGACCGGCACCGTACAACGTATCATCGTAATCTGGCGGTTCAGGCGGTTCAGCAAACTAATCAGCACCGGCCCGAAAAACGACTCGGAAGGGGAATTCTGCATGTGTAAGCCTACCACCAGTTCGGAATAATCGTTTTCTTTCATGGAATGGATGATACCATTTGCCAGATTGGTAGCCAAACGCACTTTGGTCTGCATCTGCACGTTGGCAGCGGAAGCCACAGCCGAAGCCGCCTCCAGCAGTTTCATCCCTTTCTCCCGGGCTTTGTCATCATTATCCAACACGACGTTGATGGCACTCATCGGTGCATCCGACTTGTCTTTCCGCATCAATAAAGCCATGTTGACCAAATCGTCCACCGTATCGGGATAAGCCAAGGCAATCAAGGCCGACTCCTCGTCAAGCGGACGGCTCTCGTTGATATTACCGTCCTGCAAAGCCAACCTACGTGCCGCCACGTCCGTAATCAACGAACTGACCACACACGTCACCAATATCAGTAATATCGTACCGTTCAGCACATCTTCATTCAACAACCGCTCGCCGGAAGGCAAAATGATATTATAGCCGACCAATACCGCAGCAAGCGTAGCCGCAGCCTGGGCATTGCTCAGGCCGAACATCAGTTCCCGCTCCAATACCGACATCTTAAAAGCTTTCTGCGTCACCCATGAAGCGATCCATTTTCCCGCCAACGCCATGGTAATCATCACTGCCGCCACTTTCAGAGCCTCTCCCGAACCGAACAGCACGCGCAGGTCGATAATCATACCGACCCCGATAAGGAAATAAGGAATAAACAAAGCGTTGCCCACAAATTCCAAATGATGCATCAGCGGCGCGCTATGCGGAATAAGCCGATTCAATACCAGTCCGGCCAGGAAAGCGCCTAATATCCCTTCCATTCCGATAAGCTCCATCAGGCCAGCACTTAAAAAGACCATGGCCAGCACAAAGATGAACTGAATGACCGGATCGTTGTACCGACGGAAAAACCACCGGGCGATACGGGGAAAAGAATATACGATGAAAAGGGAAAGCAGGATGACTTTCAACAAAAGCACAACGCCGAACCAACCTCCGTGCACCTCCTCACGGAACATGCCCGAGATGAAAGCCAATACCAACAAGGTCAGCGTATCGGTCACAATAGTTCCCCCCACTGCAATACTCACACTGCGGTTACGCGACACCCCGTATCGAATCACGATAGGATAGGCTATCAAGGTGTGCGAGGCATACATACTGGCCAGCAGAACGGAAGTCACCAGACTGTATTTCAGGAGGAACACATTGCTGACGACACCCATCGTCAGGGGAAAAACAAATGCCGCCAACCCCAACGTCAACGCCTGCCAACGAATCCGCTTCATGTGCTGCATATCCATCTCCAGACTGGCCAGAAACATGATGTAATACAAGCCCACGTTCCCGAACAGTTCAAAACTGCTGTCCTTGTCTAATACATGCAAGCCGTATGGCCCGATAAGTACACCGGCCAAAATCATACCGACAATGTGGGGTATCTTCAGTTTACCCAATAAAATAGGTGCAAACAGAATGATGCTCAACACTAAAAAGAATATCCACGTGGGATCCGTGACGGGAAAATATGTAGACAAGTCGGGCATCTGCATGAGTATCTGTATTAAATTAATATGCAAAGTAACGAAAAAGTTTCCATTTTGTATGTCCAATCGTAATAAATTATCTATTTTTGCAACCGGAATCATCACAACTTCTTAAAAATTATATGAAATGAAAGTAGCAATTGTAGGTGCGAGCGGCGCGGTGGGTCAGGAATTCCTGCGTGTGCTCGAAGAGAGAAACTTCCCATTGGACGAATTGGTATTATTTGGTTCAACCCGCAGTGCAGGTTCCAAATACAAATTCCGTGGCAAAGAAATCGAAGTGAAGCTTCTTCAGCACAACGATGATTTTAAAGACATCGACATCGCCTTTACCTCGGCCGGTGCCGGCACATCCAAAGAATTTGCCGAAGACATCACCCGTTACGGGGCAGTCATGATAGATAACTCCAGCGCTTTCCGCATGGACAAGGACGTGCCTCTCGTCGTACCCGAATGCAACGCAGCCGATGCCTTGGAGCGTCCGCGCGGCATCATCGCCAATCCGAACTGTACGACCATCATGATGGTGACGGCTTTGCAACCTATCGAAAACCTGAGCCATATCAAACGTATCCACGTGGCCAGCTATCAGGCTGCCAGCGGTGCGGGTGCCGCAGCCATGGCCGAACTGGAACAGCAATATCGTGAAGTATTGGAAGGTAAACCCGTCACCGTGAAGAAGTTTGCCTATCAGTTGGCTTATAACGTCATCCCCCAAATCGACGTATTCCAGGATAACGGATATACCAAAGAAGAAATGAAGATGTTCAACGAGACACAGAAGATCATGCACAGCGACGTGCAATGTTCGGCCATGTGTGTACGCGTACCGGCTCTGCGCTCTCATTCGGAAGCCATCTGGTTGGAAACGGAACGTCCGCTCACGGTAGAGGAAGTGCGTGAAGCCATCGCCCACGGCGAAGGCGTGCAACTGATGGACGACCCGTCCACACAGACTTACCCCATGCCGCTCTTCCTGGCCGGAAAAGATGATGTATACGTAGGCCGTATCCGTAAGGACCTGGCTAACGAAAACGGCATGACGCTTTGGCTCGTAGGCGACCAGATCAAGAAAGGTGCCGCACTGAATGCAGTGCAGATTGCCGAATATTTGATTAAGGTTGGGAATGTGAAGTAAACGCCATCTTCGGCCTCCTATCACGAATAACTTAAATATTCTCATAAAATCCAAAGACGGGCAGAACTAACGAATGAGTGGTTTTGCCCGTTACACATTAACCTCAATTTCATATTCATGTATTCCAAAAGACTCCATCCGAAAAAAGGTTTATGCCTTGCAGCCTTATTGTGTTTCAACACTCATGCTATGCCTGCCCATTCCCTGCCCGGGCAAGAGACCACCGGCCATCCCACAGCCGATACGACTTTCACCGCTCCGAACGATTGGGCCGTCACTGCCATCCCGTTCAAACTCTACGGAGAACGACAAGTCAACCACGTAAAAATCAACTGGCAACCGCTGAAAGGCATCCAATCCTATAAGGTATATAGAAACGGGCAACTCATCGGAGAAACCCAAGGGAATACTTATGATGATTATGACCTGAAAACGGACCAAACTTACACTTACCGGGTGGATGCTTATCAAGAACATCAAAAAGCAGCCAGTTCCGCAACACAAGAAACCCGTACCTTTACTTATTCCGGCGAGACGGCTTTGTACGACAACCGAAACGGCCGGCACCTCCGAACCACACCGGACAAACCGTCGGGATTTAAAATCGGCAAGACTTACTTCTCCTACCGTCTGCACCGAACCCACAAGAACTTGAATGGCAAGGAGGAAAACGGTTGGCTGCTTTCCGAATCAGAGTCGAAAACCGGACTAAAAGACAGTTGGAGCAAACCGCGGGAAATAGCATTCTATCCGGGCGTGAACTTCGAGGGCATCGGATTCCACTATAATAAAAAGACACGCAAGGTCGTACTGTCTGCCCATTATGAAGACCAAGGCGGATATACCGCAGCTAAAATCTTTCTGGCACAAATCACGCCAAAAGGCGGAATCGAAATCGGCACAATGGAGCGCCCCTTGGGGCATGATTCCAGAGACCAATCCCTGTTTGTCGATGAAGACGGGACGGCTTATCTCCTGTCCGCCACTAATATGAACAGCGACATCAACATCTACCGGTTGGATGAAACATGGACCAAACCCGTGGCACTGGCCAACACGATATGTAAAGGCCAACACCGTGAAACCCCTTCCATCCTTAAAAAGGACGGAACCTATTATTTTTTCAGTTCCAAAGCATCGGGCTGGTACCCCAGCCAGACGATGTATGCCTCAGCCGACCGTATAGACGGCAAATGGTCTCCGCTGAAGGAAATAGGAAACAACTCAACTTACGGCGTACAATTCAACTACGTACAACAAACCGTCGGAACACGTGAGACGTTAGGGCTGTGGGGCTTCCACTGGGGCGCCCAATACCATCACCGGGACCCGGACGGAACTTTTACCCGCATCTCTCCGGCTACGTTCAACCACGGATATGCTTCGATGAACTACTTCCGTTTCGTGGAATTCCATGGCCAATATGGTATCATCCCGGTACAAAACGGCAGGAATCTTACGTTGGGAGCCACGGTTGTGCCTTCACACGCACCGGGCGATGGTTCCGCTGCTCCGGATTGCATCACAGACGGTTCGGACATGGCCTCCTCTCCTTATTTCAAAGGCAGCCATTACCCTTACTCCTTGACCATAGAACTGCCCCAACCCTCCCGTATCTCTGAAATCAATCTGGCCACCCGGTTGGTCAACGGTTCCGAAACGGCCTATAAATACACCATAGAAGGCAGCATGGACGGACAAGAGTACCAAACACTCATCGACGGAAGAAACAGTTGGACCGTGGGATTCCACATCCTCCCCGTCGAAGACCGTTCCACATACAAGTTCCTTCGTCTCAATGTATTCCAAATCATAAATGTACACAACAACCATCCGGCCACATGGGCGGACGGAATATACGAGTTCACGGCATTCGGCTTTCCTTTGTAACGGGGAAGCCCCCTCTTTCCTATATTCCCTCCCCTCATAAACAAGGAAATGCACAACAGAACGGGCAAAAACGGCGTACACCGCTTTTGCCCGTTCTGTCAAAGACCAACACTTACGATTTTAATGCCATGGCCGAGAAGTTCCCTCCTCACGCTAATCCGTTGTTACGGCATAATCCTGAGGAATGATCAGAAAACTGAATCCGGCAGCCCCGCCCCCTCCATTCTCCAAACGAAGAAGGACACGATTCCAGCCTTGCTGGAAAGTAAAGGGTTCGATATGCTCGTCGATATGATACCAACTGGTGCCTTTATCCTGCCAAACATCTTTCCCGTTAATCCATATACGGCCGCTGTCGTCCGTACCGATGGCCACCAACATGGTTGTCGCCTCATCGAAGTACAGCTCCGTATAAGCATAATAAGTAGAATGTCCGGTCGTGACTGGCACCGTATTGTGCATGGACTCGCTCTGCATGAATTTCCAACGCAGGGTTCCATCCAGCTTCACCTCCTTCCCAATCATCTTAATCGGGTCGGACTCTGTCTCTTCGATACCCACGCCTACCTGACCATCCGTGTACACGGCATCGAAATCGACTGAAATTTCAGGCTGATGGATTATGGCAAAATCATCCCGTCCGTAATTCTCCCACGGACCAATCATATACCATGTATTCACGTAAAGCCACCCTTTACGCTCGGCATCTTTAGAGAAACGTCTTCCGGGTAACGCCTGAGCCTTAACCATACTTTCGTTCAAACGAGGGCCACGGTACTCACTATAGGGAGTCATCACCTCATCATTTTCATAATTTACGCCGCCAAGGCCTCCATCTCCGCCTCCGCCACCGTCTCCGGTTCCTCCTCCGGCACCGCCGCCATTTCCGTTGCCTTTCCCATTACCGGCTGCATTTCCGGGTTTGCCGACATTACGGACCAAACCAAAAAGACTCTCCAAGCGTGAACCGGCCAAACCGGCCTGACGGGATGCCTGACTCAATAATCCCCGGTAATTATTCAAGTCGGCTGTCGATCTGACGGAAAGCCCCGCACTGGCATTGCTACGTCCCGAACGCTCCCAGTCTGCCCCTCCGGTTTGCATCGCTATCAACTCCTCAAAATCCGGCATACGGGTGGAACTTTGTTGCAGCGACTTATAAACCTCCGGGAAAGACAAACCTTTCTGCAACGTCTGCTTTGCCGCATTCACCGCCAAGTGGTTCTGTTGAATCTCACGTTCGTACTGACGTAACATCTCATAAATGTCCTGTACAGACGGGTCACTCCCCAACGGAGGATTCCCCGCCTTCGGTATCTTACGGGCGGCAGAAACATCATTGGCATCCTTGGGCGCAGAGCGCGGCAACTTGCGGGCCTCAACCTGCGACAGAAGGCTTTCCTTGCGGTTACGCATCTTCTCAGCCATTTTTTGAAATTGCAAAAGCTGGCTCTTTAAACTTTTCTTCACCGACATCTCCGACTGCTCCACCAATTGCTCGGCATAGCGGGACGGTAAAGTACGCTGCGCCTGTTCCGCTTTCATCTTCTCACTCAACTTGGCTACTTTCACGGCACGCGGTTTCAACGCACCCCGATGCTCTATCGGTTGTTTACCTTCCGGTAATTTCAGGGTACCGGCCGGAACTGGAACCGGAGCATAATAAATCGCCCATGCAAAAACCGCGCATGCCACAATGGCCACAATCCAAGACAAGACAATGACTTTCCGGTTAGTTTTCGTTGTAGTGTTCATCGTACGTACGTATTCCTATATTATTCAAATTATAAAACTGACAGGCATCCATCACTTCCACAAAACGTCCGAAAGGTGTATCCCTATCCATATCTATTCGTATGCGTCGGTCCGGAGTGGCTATACAGACCTCTCGTAATTGTTCGTGAAGGAAGTTGGCCGTACAAGGCTGCCCGTCCCAATAAAAGTTCCCTTCGCTGTCCAGTCCCACAATGGCTTGTTTGTCGTCCGGCTTGAGCTTGACAGCCGCCTCCGAGGTCGGCAAATTCACCGGAATATCCCTGCTTTTCACTTTTGTCATGGTAGAAACCAAGAAAAAGATCAGCAACAAGAACACGCAGTCAATCAACGGAGACATGGAGACTTCAGGTTCCTCTTCGTTATTTCCCAAAGGTAGTTTCATAAGGCTTTCCTCCTAAGCGGACACGCGTATGCGTAAATCCTTCCAATTGACATTTATCAAATATTTCTATCACGGTACTGACCGGCACCGAACGGTATGCAGCCACATCTATGGATATCTCCGTACCCACCTTTTCCCGCAATCCGTTCAGATAAGTATCCAAGTCTCCGATAGGCAGGTAATCGTTCTCGCCGGTATAAGCGTCATGATGCACCACCTCATAGACCTGCTTGTCTTCATCCACGGCAATAATGACCGTATTTTCCCCCGAACGGGTTGTCGACAAGCTGGAAGTCATCTCCGGAAGCGACAAGGGAATCTGCATTTCCCACTTCTTCATCATCGTTGTGACCAGAAAGAATATGAGCAACAGAAACACACAGTCTATCAGAGGCGACATCTGAATGTCTACTTTCTCTTCTTCGTCAAGAGGCAATCTCATGGCTATTCGGTTTTCTTGTTCAAATAAATGGCATTCACCACACTCTCTATTCCCATCTCTATTTGCGAACCCAAATTGGAAATCCGGCTCTTGAGAATGAAATACACAGCAATGGAAGGCATGGCCACCACCAGACCGGCTGCCGTAGTAATCAGAGCCTTCGAGATGGAGTCGGACAATATGGAAGCGCCACCCTCATCTCCAAACAAGGCCACAAGCCCGAAAGCCTCGATCATTCCCACTATCGTTCCGAACAATCCTAACAAGGGGGACAAAGATGAAATGACAGTCAGCGGATAAATACGCGAAAGATGGCTTCGGATATCCCGCGCCGCCATGTCACCGGCAGTCTGACATACCGTTTCCCAATCGGCATCCCGATGCTCCACGATAAAGCCGAGCGAATTGCCTAAAGTAGAAGAACTCTTTTTACATAAATCGACAGCACCATCATAATCCTTACGTGCAATGCATGCATTGACCTTTTCTGCCAGGTTCTTAGGTGCCAAACGTCCACGAGTGGAAGTAAAGAAGCGTTGGATCGTAATGACCAAAGCCAAAATTCCCAGCAAATAAAGAGGATACATGATAAAGCCGCCGGCCTTGATCTGTGCGGCCCAGTCTATCTGCACCTGCTGTTCTGCCTCTTCTTCCTCTACAGGAGTGTCCAACGAAATGGAATCTGCCGCAGCATCGTTCACCGTTTCTGCCGCAGCCACCTTACCCGGCAATATCTTTGGTGCCACATCGGCAAAAGCATCCTGGGTCGCCCCTAAGATGATATTATCGAAACCGGCATCCCGACGGGTCGGACAAAGGAAAGACACGTCCGTCAACGTAAACTCGCCAAAGTCTTTCCACAAATCCCGGGTAACCACCATCCAACCGCCGGTCACCTTCTTGTCTACTTTCAGTCCGGACAGTTCCTTCCCCGGACCGGCCATATATGTATAATTGTATTTTTTCCCGGGCGCATTACCCTTCACATTTTTTACGCCCAATTGCATACCGATTTCCTCTCCGCCCCATTTGATCCAGGCAAATGTAATATAACGGTATTGCCCCGGGCCGGGATTTTCACGGATAGGAATAGACAATCCGGAAATACGGGTAGGTGTCTCCGAAGGTTGCACATAGATGTAATGCGTGCTCTTCTCCGAACTGCCTCCTTCCCGGACGGCGTCGGGGACTGAAATCCGGGCACCAGCCGGCACCTTGTCTTTAAACACTTCATAACGTTCCTTGGCCATTGCCTGGGATGTCCCCAACAGACAAACCAATAACAAAGCCCACACCAACGAATACGTTCTCTTCTTCAATAAAATTCTCATAATAATGACATTTATATAATTTGATAGTTTTTATATCGGCAAAGATACCGAACAGCTCTTATTTTGCCTTCCTATTTTCATTCAATTCCATGACACAAAAATGGAAAAGGCAACTTTTTCCCAAAATAGTTCATCCCTACCAATTTTTATTCAGGCAAGCATACCTAAAAGCTGCCGCAACGCCCCTCCTCAATGCCGACCGTCAGGATTCCCATCGGCTCCACACCTCCAGAAAGTTTTCCAAAACATGTTTCATCTTTCAGAAGTCCCAATAACACGTTTATAGTTAACCGTTTAAGAACTGAAAGATAAATAGGCGATGTTTCAGGCAGAAACACCCCACCCCTACAGGACGGTTGGAAAAGTCCTGCCTCAGGACGTGTTTTTTTCTGCGCCAAACGATTTTTCATTTGCCTGAGACTGATTTTCCGTTCTGCGCCAAACGATTTCACCACTTACGGCAAGACGGACACATGCAGCGGCCTGACCAGAAGCTGAAAGACGGACTTGTATCCTTCAGCCGATAAATACACTGGAATACAACCACTTGACACCCATTCTGAAAGATGAACCCATTTTTTTGGAAAATCCTTAGTGTATAAGCGTGGCATAACGGAGGAGACTCATTCAAACAAGACTTGGCTGCCCCAATCGAAATCCTCGTTCCAAATGATATAAGGGTAAGGTACCCATTTTTCACCTGACTTTTCCTGCAAATAAATAGGAACGATATTCCCAGTACTCATACTTCCACCGTAGAAATCTCCTATTATCGGCATAGCCAGATAAAAGCCTTCGGCATTTTCCGCAAAGATTGCCACATGGACCAACGGCATTTTAAATTTTAAACTTAACGGGCTTCCGTTTGACTCTTTCGTACAATCGTAATAGTAAGCCAACAAATAGTAAGGCTCTCCTTTCGTGCCCGCAGTATAGCGGTGAATCTCAGGCCTCGCATACGTCCTATAATAATCCGGCTGAAATTGGAGAATGAGTTGTACGGCCTTCGCCCGAAGATAAGCCTCACAATCCTCCTTTGGCCATGTGTCGAGATTACGGTCGGGGTATTTCCCCAAACAAGTCCGGCAAACCCGCGACACGCTATCCAAAAGGGAATTCTTTTCACCCTTCGATAACGGGAAAGGATTCTCCGCCACAATTTTGTATTCCGGCAAGGTTACAGACCGATAACCGTCCATAGCAAAAGTACGTTGCCTTAACGGCTCGCCGGAATACAGATTGGCAGCAAAACAAACCATTGACAAAGCCACCAAAATCCGGCAAAAGGAAAATCTTGCCGTGTCCATATCCATGAATTTTTCCATTATCCGACAAATTAAAACAATATCATATTATTCTTCCAATCATAATCCCTGTTCCGTATCATATAAGGATAGGGCACCCAATCTTTCAGGAGGCTGTTTTCATAATCCGGGGCTCTGAAAGAAATCCCCATGCCATTCCGTATCGGCAAGGAAAACCCAGAGGCTTGGGCATTCCAGACGTTTACGTCAACCGTAATAAGCCCCTCTTTCGAGTTGGAATACGGGCTTTCCGTGTCTTCTTTAGAGAAGTCATAATAATAATCCAATCTATAATATGGGACTCCGAACTGTGTCATACGCCTCCGGATTTCGGGTATGGCATACGCCCGATAGTAATCGGGTTGGAATTGGAGAATGATTTGTATGGCCTTCGCCCGGAGATAAGCCTCACAATCATCCTTTGACCATGTATCGAGATTGTGGTCGGGATACTTCGTCATATAGGCTTGGCAAACTTGCACCGCACTGTCCAACAGTGTTTCCTTCTCATACTCCGACAACGGGAATGGATTCTCCGCCACCACGTTATTTTCCCACAAAGCTACAGGACGATACCCTTGCATGACATAATAATGCTTTTGGAGCGGCGAACTTGAATCGGCACTTTTACAACTATACATGGCAATAACACCAGCAAGCATGCCGTAAACCGATAGTCCTATATTCCTGAAACTCCTCATAGTTTTAATAAACTTTCCCTAATTCTCCCCAGGTTGTGGGTAGTTTACGTATATAACAATCATAAGAAACATATAAATCCGCAGATTCATGAATATCATGTCCACTTGTAATCCTTGAAGTATAATCATACACTAATATAGGGGTTTCATTGACATCCTGCCAAGCCTCATCTGCTGTAGAAAATCCCGTCTCCCTCTCCACATCAGAAGTACAATAGGTCAAAGGAGTATGGGTGTGAAAATAACCAATAGGATATTTTGCATATCCCCAACTTTCAATAGGGATTTTTATATCAGGTCTACCCGGATTCACTCTATCCCAATTATCACAAGGTGAATAATACTCACTTTCTGTTGGGCCATACTCTATTTTTAAATTTTCAGTTTGAATTACGGCATAAATCCAAAATCCTTTCTGTACAGAATATTTTTCATTTGTTTGGGCTATTGCCTCCTCCCAAACACTCTTCATGTGATCCTTTAATTCATCCCTCATTTGATATACATCTGGGAATTTCACTAATATTTCCTTTACCTCCGACTCATAAGCCACGTAACAAACACGATTATTTTCTTTTTTTTCATGTATAGCAACCACTTGAAAAGACCATTTCCCAGGAATAGTATAATATAAATTATGGGAGTCCGAACCTAATCCCCCCTCTAAATAATTTATAGTAGGATATGGCACCGATAGTTTTCCACTGTTCTCATCAAACTCATACTCCGGTTCACCTCCTAAACTCCCTATGATATAAAAACGGTCACCTTTCAAATCTGCATCATAATCCACTTTAGGAGTTGCTCCTGTTCCCATCAAATACTGTTCCCCAGAGTCCGTACGCAAAGTGACTTTATGCTGCTTTGCTTTTTTTGCGATGAAGCCATTTTCGTCTTGTGCCACTTGACCGAATTGCGGTTCAATGTCTTCTGTACATGAAATAAACGTTATCATGCACCACGAAAGTAAAAAATAGAATTTTGTTTTCATTGTATTCATATTGTTTCTTAGGTTAACAGGGAGGCCCGTCCGGCCTCCCTGATAATGATACTAATTACTGGTCACGCCATTGCTCTTCCGTCCTATAAGCGGAAAGGAAATTATAACCGTCCAATTTGGAATCTATGGCATCCGCACCACAGAGCCAATAAATAATCTGTGGAACGACCAAAGTGTTCTCCATCATCAAATGCCCCGAAGCCAACTTATCAGGCAAGGTGTTGGGTACTTTCACAAAGACAAAGTCCGTTCTAAACACGAAATCCGGCCTGCCTTCCACCCGGTTGGGAATGATCGAATCATCTTTCAACTCATCCGGGGAAAAACGCCATTCACCAATCAAATGGTCACGTAAGGGATAATCCGAAGGAACTTCCAACATGCTGGCCAATTCTTCTACATTCACATCCGGCAACAACTCGTTCCACAAACGCAGAGAAGCCACATAAAAAGGACTTAAAGAGCTACTTGTAGAACCATTATAATCAGGCCAGTATCCTTTCCCCATGACAAGTGCAGAAGAATCTTCCTTAAGCCCCATGGCTGAGGTCAAGCCCGAATTTTGTATGCGACCATCATAAGAAATCTGGTAAGTCCTTCCTCCGGTCGTTGTCGGCCCTAATCCCATATACAATGAATGCCACCGGGCATCATTACAACCTGTAACCGCCTGTTCTATCGTACCATTAGCAGAGGAATAAAAGCGCACATTATCATTCTTACGAAACATCCCCCATCCTCTTTTTCCCATCAAATAGGTCCAATTGGGGCCATTATAACTTTGCTTTTCGGATGGCGTATTCCTGATATTCATCTCCACAAACAACTGTTGGTCTGCCCCGATGCCGTAGAAGGCCGTGGTGTCTTCTGCAGTAGCCCATTCCGTAGCCGAAAAACGGGCTGCATAAAAACTTTCCCCTTTCATCTCAAACGGCGTGTAATGGTCATAATAAAAAATGCCGAAAATATCCCTTTCAGCCTCGGAAGAACCTCCGTAACGGCCATCGTCCGTCCCCCCATGGTCTGACGTAACGCAAACCAACCAGTCTTCATTGGCCGCATCCTTCCTTGCACCAATCACTTCCAACAGACGTCCCAAATAAGTATCCACTTGTTTCAGCCCGTCTACATATTGCGCATTAGAAGCCTTGAATCCACCCTGCAAACCGGCATCCTGCACACCCTTGAAAGCTGCCAACGTAAAGCGGTAATCACCACCGGACAACTGCTTCTCCAATGTTTCAACCGTTTGCTCATCGGAAGCGGTCGTCACCACAGACTGCATCATTCCCACAAAATGGTTCAGGTTCTCCCATGGTGTCACACAGGACATTCGCAACATGGGATCATTATTGGACAGATACTGCACCACAGTATTGGGAATCACCGGTGAAGCCCCCATCACATAGTCCGGTGTATATGAATAATCCTTAATGCGGTGCATTCGAGAATTGACCCCGGTAAGCATGGATGCCCAAGTCACAGGATCTTCCTCCGAAAAGCTTCCCCGGTTATCAGGCAACCAATCATGCCCGTCCGCAAGGCCGACCCAAGCATATTTACTATGTGCCAGCATCTGTTTCAAAACGGGCAGATTCCCTTTTTCCACTTCCTCTTTCACCACCGTTCCTCTTGCACCGTCGATATTGACCCAAAGCACGTAACGTACCACTCCGTCGTCTTTTTTGGATACCTCGCTTGAGCCTCCGGCTATATCGGCTGGCGTATCATAGACCGTACAAGCCGTACACAATCCGCACATGAACCATACCAGCCACCTGAATTTATTTGCTATCTTATTCATATTTCCACCTTTTAGTTTCCTTTCTTATAATATGTACCGAACTCCGACAATTTTTGTTGGCGATACTGATGATATTTCTCAAAAAGCCCCAAAGAATCGGTTTCCGCCTGCCGGTAAAGATTGCGTTCCTCGAACACCAAACGCAGGTAACGGGCTGAGACCTTCCCCTTGTCGAATCCGACAAAACGCTCATTTTTAAGCGCGGAAGCCAATGTTTGACTGGCCTGGCCTATATCATGCCATGTTTGTTGTGCATGTTCCTGCAAAGCGAAACCAGAAGCGTCCGTAGTCTGTACCTTGAAAGATGACACACAGCGTACATCGCCATTGGCATAATAGAATCCATCGATGGTTTGGGACTTGCCCATGTCTATAATCACGTAATAAGGCAAGCTTCTGGGAGAATCCTGATAATTATTTTCCCAGGGAGACAAATAAGAACTCCAGTACGTGTAAGGATCACCGTCTATCAGTTTCCCTACATACAACTTATCCGTCTCGTTGTTATACTCCGTATCCTCATTGGTGTTACCGGCACTGTCCAATGCCAGAATTTCCCACTCATTCCGGTCCACACGCACCGGATGGTTTGCTACGTCATAATCCGTCACATTCCGGTAAGGGTCATCCGCAGAAGGATCGATTTTCCAGATTTCCTTGTCCAACAGGGGGTATTTTGCCATTTCACTCCGCCTCGCATCTTCTATCGTATAGCCCCAATGTTCGAGGAATGGGGTCAAATCTACACCGAAATACTCGCATAAATCCGAATAAAAAGACAAGTCCGAACTGCCAAAGACATTTCCTTCGCGGAATTTCGTCCACAACTTACGGTAGGCTGTCCATTCTTCCTCCTGCCTGTAACGGCTCTCGTATTTAGCAATCTGCACCAATGGCAAAAGCCCGAGGATTCTATTATTGCATTTGGCGTTTTTATCCCACCAAGTGGTTAAATCCTTACTCCGATATTTCACCGTATCCGAAGCCGCAAAGGCCAAAGCCCATGGTTTCGCTTGATTGAAACCGATTCCCATGTCCCCTAATCCGGAACTGATACCCTGCTTCCACGTGTGTTCGGCCAACCGATAGATCGGCACAAAGGTCGTTTCCTTATACGAATCGGAAAGAAGAGAATATGTCGGGTGATAGCGCTCGACGAACTTGTCATACACATTAAAGACCTGTTGGCGGGCAATGGAATCCAATACGACCATCGCATCATACAGCCCCGATGTTTTGACGAACATAATCCCTTGGAGATTATCTATACTTCGCGTATCATTGACCGACAATTGCGTGTCGAAGATAAAACGGTCCGTAAATTGGGGCATCATCTCGGACAGACGGCTATTCCCCTCGCTCATTCCTAAAGAATGGTAATAATAATACACAAGCTCATCCCACAACATCACAGCCTGTTCCATCTTTCCCGCAAAAGCGGGGTCAGCAGTAAGATACATTTCCATGCGGCTACGCTCCACGGAGAACGTCACATGTTTCCCCCGGATATCCAACCAAGGCACCGTAGTCGTCCGGATTTTCTTTTCCCATTCGGCCTTATCCGTTTCCCCAACAATAAAGTCCGGAGCGGCATACACGCCGCAGAACTTGATTTCTGTCCCGGACAGCCCCTGCGTATTGCGGTCACGCAAAATCCAAATATACCCTCCCAATGATGAACGGACGGTATTCTTACCCGGATACAAGGCCTTCTGAATATACACGATCGGTTCGCGTAACCCGGCATTGTTATTGGTCAAATCTTCCGTCTGCATGCCGATTTGTACCGTCAACCCCCACACGCCTTCCGGGACATAAATCGTGACCAGTTCTCCCGTACCGGCATACAAACCGGTGCTATAAATGGGTTGCGGAGCTTCTTCCTTATCAGCAAACGAAAGTCGCTTCAAGCATAAATCCTCCATACCGGCATACGTCCGGCTCAAATCCAATGCCACAAGGGTATCGGCAATACGGTGCTCGGTCAACGTATCCACCAATCCGGGAAACAGACGTGCTTTCTCGTACATACTGACATCGATACCCTGTATGGTGTCTACGGTCACGGCGGAAGAATCTGCCCGATTAACATCCCACCCATCGTCAAAATCAAAATCACTGGCTTCGCATCCGGCCAGTACCCAAGAGGCCGACATGACTGTCCCCCACAAAAAAGAGGCTGCTATCTTATTCATAAAATATTTCATAATCTTCTGTTCCGTTAATCGTTCGTTTCTAAATCCTCATAAGGAAGAGTGCGGGCTATACCGGTCCATCCCCAAGCATCGGGCACTGTAAAACCCAGCCACTGGAATGTCTGATAAGGGATATCTACCAGATTGATGGAAGTCTGGTAATAAGAGTTGGCAAACGGCGGCTTGATATTATCATCCACCACGGTCCCGGATTCCCATACGGCATTACCAGACAGTTTCATGTCAGACCGTCCGGCATTGATGCCTCCGAATACCGAACCATACTTAGAGTAGTCGGGAATAACCTTACTCTTAAAATCCTCTTCACGGTCGCTCGGCCAATACCCAATCAGGTTGTCCCAATAGGGATAGTCTTCGCCCAACTCATCCAACCCGGTAAGCTTATAATTCTTGGCAATGAATTCAGGCGGCAAGGCCACATTGTAGACCTGCACATTGGTGATATAGTTTGTTGTGCCCGAAGTACTCGAATTAAATATTTTTTGGCCGACAGTAAAAGAAACCCGGTCTCCGGTAGCCAAGTTCTTAGAAAGATCCTTATAAGGTGCATCACTGTGAAGATCACTCCGGCCATCCTTATACTGTATGAACTTTTTGTTCTTGAAATCAAAAACAGCCGTCAATGTATGCCATGCCCAATCATTCAACGTAGACCAGGAGTTTTGAGACCATATCACCTCTCCCGCAGCATAGCTCTTGACACGCCAACCGTCGCAACCCACCTGCCATCCTTGTCCTTCTCCTGGATTAGCCGTCAATGCTTTGGAAACAAAAGGATTCCAATGGTTGTTATTCGGTCCCTTAGGACAATAAACCATGAATTGCACCGTATACGAAACCGTGTCATAAGGCACGCTGCCATCTCCCGGGTCAAACTCGAAATCAAACAAAGTCGGGTCTATTACCTTGGCATATTCCGTGGCATTCTCAGTGCCATACAACGGGGTCCAATATTTATATTCCAAATCGTTTTCGGAAGAAGGTGCCAACAACAACTGTTTCCCCAACCTGTAATTATGATACATCGCAAACATATTACGGTCTTTCATTTCATATACATTCTCTCCACTATTGTCTGCCACCCCACCGGAAGGAGAGGTAACAACGACCAACCAATTCTCAATCGAATAATCAGGACGAGCCTGCAAAGCCGACACAATTTGTCCCACATGGCGATCCACCACAGACACGGCATCAAGCACTTCTTCCGTAGGATACCCTGCATTATCCTGGCCTTCCGGTATCACAAAACCATACTGTTCACCTGCCAATTGTACTCCATTGTATTCCACAGCCATAAAAGTAGGAGCTGTTTCCCCGGCAGACAATTCATCCACAACGCGAGCCGTGATTTGTTCATCCGTCCCCCAAAAAGAATCATCAGCCTTACGGGCATACGAATCATAAAAATCCGTAGTTGAAGCCAGAATCTCCGTACGGCAGCCGGCATCCAGATTCTTCAGCAGGGAGAGGATATCCGGTGTGTCCGAAGTACGGTTCAGCAAACCGGTGAACAAATTATCCCATCCCATACGGTTACTCACCACGGTATCCGACCGCGTATCTGCCAAACCGTTAAAAGTATACAAGGCATGGGACATCATGGATGACATATTCTCGACCCTGCGGTCGTTATTGGCCTCCCGCACAGCCGATCCGCTTGCGCCATTCAACACAATCCAAAGCACGTGCCCCTCACGGTCATCATATCCGGGTGAAGGATAATCCTTCCTAAGCCCATCTTCCAAATCGTCATTACAAGAAACCAACGGTGTACACAAGGTACAAATACCCGCCACACATAGGGCAATATAATTCCTATATCTTTTCATATTTTATTTCTTTTTTTAATGATCCAAATCCAATTCCAACATCAACATGTTATGCACCACCTTACTATTGAAACGGGTAAACTTACCCATCAACAGCAAACCGTAAGACCCCACGGTCGTTTGGCTTTCCTGTACTTGATAAAGCTGGCCGCTGAATACCCCCGGGACATTGAACTTCTGCTGAGCCGTACCGTCCATATCCAATATCAAAAAACCGTTCCGGGGAATACCGGCGTAAGTGGTGAAAGTACCGGACACAACCACCTTGCCACGATCTATCAACTGGGCGAAATTGGGGGAACCTCCGGTCATTTCTTTCAGTTTAAAATCCGAATCCAGTGTTCCGTCCGAGTTCAACATGACCATTTGTTTCCGTTCCTGTCCGTCGTATTCTGTAAAACGTCCCACAAGCATCATCTTTCCCAACGACTTGTTGTAACGAACCATGGACACACTCCCATTCGGGCCGGCTCCGACATGAGCCAGAAAATCCCTGTCGACCTCACCGTCCCGATCCAAACGGACAATCCCCGGTGCGTCCACGCCATCAAATGACGTGAAACTCCCCACAAGGATTACCCCGTCGTCTCCGTCCATACAGGCATCCTCCACTTTTCCTCCCTCGGCACCCGTATAACGGTTGCCAGGTACCACCAACCTATAAAGGGAGTCCAATTTACCGTGTTCATCCATCCGGAATACAGAGGCTACATCCGTCTTACGCTGTGCATTGTCCTCGAAAACATAGGCATATTCCGTGCAGACATACTGCGTGAAATTACCTACAGCCACGATTTTCTGATCAGATGTGACAAAAGAACGTATGATTTCCTGAGTCGTTCCTCCGTTTAAGGCCGACTGTCCGACATATTTTTGTTCTGCCCAATTATTCTCAGTCTCCCAATATATGCGACAAATGGTATCCGCGCTCGCATTTGAATTCAGAATCATGATATTGTCACCATATACCCGGTCCTTCTTAGAAGCCGGAGAATGACTGTTATTTGAATAATAAGCTGAAAAAGCACCGGAAACCAACATTCTCCCATCGCTGAAAGAGGATATGGATTTAATATACGACGACGTAAACAGATCCTCGGTATCTATCATCAACCCATTTTGAGCCGAGAAATTAGAAGAGTTAGCCTTAGCCACATTACCCTGATAATCCACGAAACCGATTCCATTAAGCTTAACATCCCCGATGGTCGTAAAATCCCCGACGACATAATAATTCGGTGCCGTAGTGTATTTCTCCAAACAGCCGTAAACAGCACCGTCAGTCCCCTTGGCATACAATGCCCAATTGTTATCTATGGAAACGTTACCCAAAACCGGGAAAAACGGTCCGTAGAAAACCTGATTATCTATTACCAGATACGTAACGCCTGACGAAACCTCATAGGGGACTTCTACAGCTAAAGTCGTGTCTGTCACTGCCAATATCTTGCTTTCTTGCTCTCCGAGATAGAATTTAAACCGGTATTCCCCTTCCTGAGAACCACAGTACTTCAGAAGCCCTTCGGCTTTGAATACCACCGTATCCCCGGGATACCCTTCCGACGGCACGGGATCCTCGGCAGACAAAGCAATGTCGAAAGGTTCCTTTCCACCAGCATAAGGGTCGGAAGTTATCGTGTCGTCCAACTCCTCGCATCCTATCCCAACCGACACCCAAGCTGTCATACAGGCAAAACGCAAAATACGACTCACTCTTTTTAAAACCTCTTTTCTCATAATCCACCCTCCTTCTTTCCTTGAATTGCTTCATCAGAAACTCGCCGAACTTGCTCCAGAGGCAAGACACCGGCATTGACCACACTCTCCAAAAAACGGTCGCGATCGAACCCGAAATAATGATCCGTGAAACGAATGACGTGCACCACACCGTTATAAGGTTGTATATCGCATGAAGAAACATAAGCATTCACCATATCCATCGTGGTAAAATCATAGACATAGGAATAAAGAATCTGACGGGCACCCGCATATTTCACGTTAGCTGCATCATAATACACCACACCCATGTTCATCGGCACCTTGGCCATAGAGTAATAAGCTCCGCCCGGATAAGCGGATACGGCTGCGGTATCCAACTGAGGAATGTCTTTCAGGCAGTATTTTCCGGGAATGATATACATCGACAAATATTCTTTCCAAACCTCCGGCTGAATCTGGTGCAAGTCCTTGATACTGTCTTCCCCACGCCTCCAATACAGTTGCTCGTTCAGATAATCCATGGATTTTTCAATCGAAAAGTCCGTCGGGGCAAAAAATGTGATTTCTTCATTTTGCAACACAGAGTCCAAACCAGCATAATGTATCAAGTCGGTCAGTTCCGAAAAATAATGCTTATCGGGATGCTGGTTCAAATATTCCAGTACTGTTCCGTTGTAATAAGGATTATGCTTGCCACCATCCTGGAGATAATCCTCATTCTGGCAGTTGACAATGCAAACCGTCAAGACTACTGCCATAATTCCTTTCCACAAATATTTCATAATGATTCATTCTTTAAATTATTCCCAATAGTTATTCAATGTGATGAGCGTGTTGTTCTCCTGTGCCGTTTTGCTGATAGGCCAGGTCCAGGCACCTTCCCGGAATTCACTACGCGTTACGGGATGATAACAATAATTATTATCGCAAACCTTTCCCGTACGTACCAAATCATAGAAATAATGCCCTTCTCCTATCAATTCACGTACACGCTCCCAATAAATGGCATCTTTCAGGTCTTCGCCGGAAAGCGACAAGGTAGAAGCACCGGCACGCGTCCGTATACGGTTCAACAACTCGCACGCTTTCCCGTCATTCGTTCCCAAATCCGCCAAAGCCTCAGCATACAACAATATGGCATCAGCCAGACGGAACACGACCTGGTTGCCCGCATTGGCCGTAAGTGCTCCGCCATCATTGTAAATATCCGGATTCTCAAACTTCAGGATTTCCTTAGGGGCTCCATCCAATGTGGAATAAATATTTTCATCGAACCAGGCATCAACCCTATCATCAGTCTCCGACGGAGGATATATTTTAGTAAGGAAATCGTAAGTGTAACACAAATTAGGAGTAGACTTAGCAGGACTGTACACGGAACACATGACTTCATTGGCAAAAACCGCCTTAAATTCAAAGACCTCATTCCCGGAAATATAACTCGGGTTCTGTGCAATCTCAAAAATACCTTCGCTCGAACCTCCACGGAAAATCGTGTTGGTCTGGCTCAAAGGGAGCAGAGTATATGTTCCGCCGTTCTGGTTCACCAATTGCTCTCCATAATTCACTACGGCCTCATAATAGGACGTTTTATGGCTCTCATCAAACCCTGCCAACCACATATTCACATGCATCAGCAAAGCCAAGACGGCACCTCGGGATCCTCTTATCGCTTTCTTATCCAGACTAACTTGTGCCCAAGGTAAATAAGCTGCATCCGGGTCGTCAACCAAAATCTGGTTCAAATCCGAAGCAATGGCCTGCAATACCGTCACCATATTGGTACGTGGCAAAGGTTCCTGATGGTAGGCATCAGTATAATACGGCACATCCCCGAAATTACGGACCAAGAAGAAATAAGCCAGGCTACGCATGAACACGGCTTCGGCCTTAAAGGCTTCGGCCTCGGCTTTAGGTACGGAAGTACGCCCGATTTCTGCAATCAGGATATTGGCCGACTGAATGACTTTATAAAATTCCCGCCACGACATGATACCATCTGCCTGCACATTCCCATCCTCGGAATAATGTTCACGTAAGCCGTTCAAATCATTATTCGCCAAATCGGTTATGTAGTTCTCGCCACTACTATAGGATTCTATCGGAGCACAGCGCAAGTCGCCTGAATAAAGGATGTAGCAAGCCTTCTGCATAGCAGCAGCCCTGAATTCCGTGTACATACTGTTCACAAAACCGTTGACACGTTCCGTCGTAGCACCGTCCCACATTTCATCACCCGACAGTTTTTCATCACTCGTGGTATCCATCAAGCCGCAACTGCTGAACAATACGGCAGAACACAGCGCGGCCACCATTGTTGATTTTATCTTGAATTGTATTTTCATATCCATTTATATTTATATGTACATGCTTACAAACCTATACTCAGTCCCATGGAGAACGTACGCGCATTGGGATAACCGCCCGATGTATCCCAACCGAGACTGTTCACATTCTCCGGATTGATACCGGAATATTTCGAGAACGTATATATATTCGACAAATTCATACGGATACTTGCATAGCGAATACGAATGTAATCCGTCCATTTTTTAGGCAAGGAATACGAAAGGGAAATCGTATTGATCTTAAAATACGAGCCATCTTCCATAAATAAGGTCTGGTCTGCCCGGAAGGGGTCGATCACACTGGAATGCTGGTAATCATAAGGGTTAGGATAGTCCGCATGGACATTGGTGGGTGTCCAGAAATTATAAGCCCCGATGGGAGCCAATGCAGCACTTCCTTGCAACCCATCTCTAGACACATTGGGATTATTAAACGATTTAAAATTGTCTGCCAACACCTTATTGATGATATCACGACGCAACAAAAACGAGACACTCGTAAACAAAGACAAGTTTTTGTAGCGTAAATTGATAGACATACCTCCGTTGACACGCGGCTGCGAATTTCCCACAATCGCCTTATCCTTTTCATCAATAATATAATCTCCGTTCAAATCCACCCATATCGGATCGCCAGCCTTGAAATAAGCATTAGGGTTGTCTGCGGATATATTGTTTCCTCCAACTCTCAACCTACGCCCCGTAGCCGGGTCGACCGGAACATCCTCGTCCGTAGCGTACACTCCTTTATAAATATACAGATAATTGGACATCGTGTTGATTCCCAGTTTATTCACGACTTGAGCATTGGAATTGATAATTTGCCGTGCTTCGTCCGGCAATTTGGTCATAATATCCTTATTGATCGCAAAATTGACCATCCAGTCCATGCTCCAATTGCTTTTGGGACGGAAAGGACGAACCACAAGAGCCAATTCGAGACCATGGTTGACCAAACTGACTTCGGTTGTCGGCACTTTATCAAAAGCATTATGATCCGGTTCCTCGATAGAACTCAACTGATTGTCGACCTGCTTATAATACCAGTCCCCTTGAAAAGTCAAACGGTTGTTCCATAGACCGAAATCAAAACCCACATTCCATTGGGTTGTAGTAATCGGGTCAATATTATTGTTCGGCATATTGGCAAAGTCTATGGGAATCACCGTGGCACCGTTATAGGTGTCCTCCCCTAATAAATAGGTTCCCCATACATCATATTTCGAAGCGGCATATTTTACGACCCGTCCCCAAGACGCACGGATTGCCCCATAATCCACCCAATACCAATTTAGTTTTTTAAAGAATTTTTCTTCATTAAAATTCCAACGCAAGCTTACTCCGGGGTTCACTTGCCATTTCACCCCTCGACCGTATGCTGAATTGGCTTCCGGACGGATAGTCGGCGTAATGACATATTTGTCTTTTCCCCCCGACAGGTTCTTAAATCCTATACTGGGCGCAATATTGAAAGACACGGTATTGTCTTCTGAAGAAGTATAAGCCGAACCGGTCGAAGAATATGCGCCTATAGGCCCCCACAAATGGTCATTGGGTAAACCCGTCTGGGTGACTTCATTTCCATTGCTTCGATTCGAACTGATTTCTCCCGTTACTGTCAAACCGTATTTCAATATGCCATATTCCCCGTAGTAGCTCAAACTGGTCCGCCCATACAACCTGTCGCTGTATTTACTCAATCCATACAACTGAGCCATATTGTTATTCAATATCCCCGGAGTGAATTTCTCATTCTCCGTATTGTTATAAGTATAACCCGCTACCAAGTTCCAACTAATATTCCAAGGCAGACGATATGTCATACTCATGCTTGCATCATAAGATACGCTCGTCGTATTCTGTTCCACCATCATCGCGCCTAAAGCCGCATTGGAAGCCGAGTACATGGAAGGAGGTGGAAGCAATGAGGATGCAGAAGCACCACTGGCCACACCTTTCTGTTGGAGCGCATTTCCGCTACCGGAACCCGTGATACCCAAAGTTGCATTCACACTGACATACATATTGAATTTATCCGTCGGAGAATAACCCATATTGGTACGGAGGCCATAACGGTTGAAATCCGTGTTTTGGATGATACCATTCTCCGAATAATAGTTTCCGTTTATCTTATAATTGAACTTCGAATCTCCACCTCGTACAGCCAAATTATACGTCTGGTTCACCGTTCTACGGTAAAAATTTCCCTGCCAGTCCATATTATTGTTATAATACGGGTTCAAGCTGTCGGTCAAAGCCTGGTTTTCATTCACATCGTAATAACCGTTCCAACGGGAGGTATCATTCTGAAGAATTTGGTCGATACGGGACAGGCGTTCCCATCGTCCCACCAACACATCCCTCAAACGGGGAGGAATATTCACCTTCATGTCCATGGAAAAGTCTATTTCCGGTTTGGAAGCATGCCCCCTCTTAGTCGTAATCACAATCACACCGTATGCACCACGCGAACCATACTGTGCCGTAGCTGCCGCATCTTTCAATACCGTAATATCCTCAATATCCTCGAAAGGCAAACTGGACAAAGGGCTGACTCCGGAACCGGCCAGCAACCCATTGGCATCATAATCTCCGACATCTTCCTGCGGAATCCCGTCAATCACAAACAAAGGAGCCGAAGACCCCAGAATATAATCCCCACCCGATTCTTCTACCGAAATATTGGATATACCCCGAATCGTGTAGGTTCCGATAGAACCAGGTGCGCCGTTGTTCTGCTGCACATTCAAACCCGCGACACGCCCTTGCAACAACTCCATCACATTCGAAACAGGAGCCGGCGGCAGGTCCTTTGCTTTAACCACCGTAACAGCGGCACCGACATCAGCCCGTGTTTGAGCCTGATAGGCCACGACAACGGTTTCGTCCATGGCATTCACACTCTCTTCCATAAAGACATTCATATTCTTGGAAGCCTTATCCACCTTCATTTCTACGGTACGAAACCCCATATAAGAAAACACCAGTGTGGATTTTTTATCTGCATTCACTTTAAACGCCCCATCCATTCCGGTCAAAGCACCGCGCCCTTTCTTGCCCGAACCGTCTCGTACGACTACGGTTACACCGGGAATCGGCTCTTTCCCATTCCCGATTCTTTCATATACATGTCCTGTGATTTCCACAACCTGCGCGTAACCCACGGCAGCAAACAATGGGAACATGCATATCAAGACTATGATATATATTTTCTTCATTTTTCGAACTTTGTTATATCATTAATAATTGTCTCTGAACTCCGGATCTCCACCGGAAAAGACGAAAATAATCTCCCAATGCCCTTCTTTATATATGGAAAAATCAAACGACATCGATGAAGCGACGCGTTGCGTACCATTCATAAGACGGTCGTAACGGAATACGACGTGAGCCTTGTCTCCATCCTTATTGGTATATTCGGTCGGTATATCATTCAAAGGAATGGGATAGGCAACCTTATACCGGACATATTCATCTGTCATCTCCATGTCGAAGCCATGCACCAAATGTCCCCAATCCGTTCCGGAAAACTTACGGGGAGAAATCGGCTGATAATCTTTTGTCATAAACCGGAAAGTCAGCGTATATTCCTTTGACTCGTTCTCTACGTCACGTCGAAAAAAGACATTGATATCTTCTGACTCCATTAAGCCGAACAAGGAACTTTCCCCCACCTTATACATCCGGCTCACGCTCGTGGGATGCACGTAATCTTCAGTCACGATACCAGTCGTTTCATCCATATTAGTAGGTTCATAATCCCGTTCACGATACGGAATCAACCGCAATCCGGTATAATCTTTCCAACCACCGGAATTCGTCACTCGTATATCAAAGACATAACCACTGTCCGGTGCACATTTTACGAAAGAAGACAAAGCATTTGCCCACAAAATCAATTCGCCGGAATGTTCGCGCACCTGCAACAGGCTTCTGTTCTCATAACCTCTTTTGGCTTCAATCTCTTCCAATGAAGTTTCCGTTCCCAGATAAGGTGTATGCCAGACTCTGACCGGAAACTCTTCCGTCAACTCCGGTGCTTCGCTTCCATCCTTACGCACCACACGGGTTATCGAAAAAGTCAGGGGTTGCGTAGAATTGCCGGGACTAAAGTTTTCAGAAATCAAATTATTCCGTCCCAATACCGGGCGATAAAGCGTGGTCGTAAAGCCGGCATCTTTATCGAATGCATCCAAACTCTCCGGAACAAACTTATTTACACAGGACTGTTGCAACATCCCCACTACAACAACTCCCATATACCAACAAACTTTATTCTTCAACTTTTTTCTTTTCATTTCCATAATTATAAAACAACTGTTCAAAATTATTAAAACCGAACTCATGCTCCTTCGATAAGATATGCACCCAAGCGTTGGAAGTGGCCAGATTGAATGTCTCAACCTCCGCATTAACCCATTGCGTAGTAACCTTTGAACCGGAAGTCTCCACCAAACGCATGTAGCGCGACCCCAGTTCTTCCGCTCCGGAAGCAGAAATTCGCCCAGCCTCCATACGCATCTGGTGTCCAAAAGTCAAAGCAACAGGTTCTACAGCCCCACCGACTTCGCTGATATTCTGCATCGTATATTCCCCATCAAAACAATAGGAACAAACCAAAGAATCCAATAGCCTGCGATAGTCATAATTCCGTGCCACAACAATCGTATCAAATTCTTCTGTCGTAATTTGATTGATAATCGTATCCCAAACAGTAAAGGGTTCTATCAAGAAATCTTTTAGAGACAACTCATCTCCCAACTCATAGGAACTACGATATCGGTTCAGGGCATACAAAGCCTTTTCAAAGCAAGGATCCGGAATGGCAAACACCGTCATCGGCACATGACGTTCCAAAGAATCTTTCAATCCGGGAAGACTGTCTATCAAAAAAAGAAGAGAATCGAAAGTCACTTGTGGGTGAGCATCCTTATCCGCAAGATAAGCATACAACGTTCCCTCATAAGTTTCCGTAGCCGCCTTTGTCGTCGGTACTTCTCCTATCTCATATTCCTGACAAGAAAACAGCCCGCATACGGCCATGAATAAAATCACATTTTTCAAAAGTATTTGTTTCATGATATTTATCGTACTTTAAAATTCATACCCATTATAACTCGCTCAAAGCAGATTCAATTATTCCCAATACGGATTTTGATGAATTAAACTATTTTGCTTGATGACTTCTTCGGATACAGGCCAGTAAATGCCTCCATTACTTATCAAGTCAAGAAGCTGCGGATTATCTTTGAGTATTTTCTGTCTCCTGACCAGATCATACCACCGATGTCCTTCTCCAATCAATTCCCTACGCCGTTCTTCAAAAATATTATTTATCAGTTTACGGATATCACTTCCGAAATCCTTCTTGAAAGACAAAGAAGCCAGCCCACGGTACTTCCGGAACTCATTCAATTCCTGAATGGCTTCATCCCCCCTGTTGATAGCGGCCAAAGCCTCCACATGTAGCAGCATCATATCCTCCATCCGAGAAAAAAGAATAGAGGAACCGAATACGGCAAAATCGCCATCCTTTCCTGCCCCGTTCTGCACGACATTTATCTTTTTGAAAACAGGCTTTGAAACGTTCATATCAAAATAGGTCGACTGATACTTATGCGTTATCGTATCCATACCAAACCGCACATCCTTAAAATCTCCATATATGACTGCCAACGAATCCTTCATCACATATAAATCCGGATATAACTTCTGAACGTACGGTTTACATAATGTCCACTGTTCCAAATGTCCGCTTTGCGTCATATCCATATTGTCTTTATAAACAAAATTAAAGGCAACCAGACGATAGGGTGCATAAGTCGTCGTACTACCACAAAACAGTCCGGTCTCGGAAACGACATTCTCCACATCCAAACAAATTTGTTCCTCGCCGATGCCTATTTGAGTGTAATTATCCAACACATAAGCGGAATAAGTCTCAGCATCCGCATAATGTCCTGTCCAGGCAGACAAATGTGCCAAAATAGCATAAACGGATAACTTGTTCAACAGTTTCCCTTGCCAAAAAGACGGACTTTGGCGATAATACTGATTATTGTCACTCCCGAATTGGAAAGGAAGTTCCTCAGCGGCAGCCAACAGTTCATTTTTAGCATATAGTAAAACTGAGGAAGAAGGAGATTTTCCTATTTGGGGAAACGAACCGTTGTCATAAGATGAAGTCACCAAAGGCACATCGCCCCAAATCCGAGCCATATAGAAATAAGCCAATGCACGCAATGCACGAGCTTGGGCTACATCCCACTTCAGATTCTGTTCCGAGTAAGCCATGTCTTGCCCAACAATGGCTCCCACATGCTCCATATAAACAGAAGCAGCATTCACTACGGCATAAAACCGTTGCCAGTCGGCTACATGATCCACTAAAGACAGATTGCGGTTCAAATCATTATGTATGATGGCATCCAAATCATCCCGGCTATCGGTATGGAAATCCCCCAAACGTAATTCTCCACAAACCCACTGGGTATTATTATCAGCCAAAGCCGCACGCATCAAGCCATATACTCCCATCAAACCGGAACGGGCATCTTCCAAAGTTTTCCAATTCTGGGTATCCGGCAAGGCATGATGAGATTCTTCGTCTAAAAAATCACTGCAAGAAAACATCCCACAAGCCGCTATAGCCATACATAGGCCACAAAAGAAATCTCTAATATAAAAAACTATCTTTTTCATCTGTTTCTTTTTGAAAGATTAAAAACTACAACGAACTCCCAACGTGACAGAGCGAGGTATCCCCATGCCATAACCCCGATAATATCCGTCAAAATCCACCAATTCGGGATCATCGCCGCTAAAATTAGTAACAGTAAACAGATTATTTCCTGACACATACACATACACGCTATGTTTTGCCGTAGGAACAGAATACCCCAAAGTAACAGACCGCAACTTCAAGTAAGAAACCTTTTCCAAATACAAATCCTGATCAGCCCGGTAAGGATGTACCCCACTCAATACGTTGTAACGCGGGTAATCCATCGGTACATTTCCGCTCTGCCAAAAAAAGATTTCTTTCGCACCGGCCAAATTGTCCCCCCTGTCAAGCGTCGCAAAATCATACTGTTGATAAGCCCTGTAATTCATCGCAGAATGACCGGCGGCAAAGAAGAATGAAGCACCTAAATCAAAACGTTTGAATTTTAATTGGGTAGAGAATCCACCTGTATATTTCGGCAAAGAATGGCCTTTCAGGACTTTGTCTTCATCCGTTATCTTATTATCGCCATTCTTATCTACCCATTTCGGGTCGCCGGCCTTCAGTTCCACCCCGTTCACCGTCATCTTCCGTCCGTCTTTTACAGGTACTTCTGCATCGGATTGATAGATTCCGTTGTTTTCCAGAACATAAAAACGGTCAACGGCTTCGCCCACCTTCAACAACCTTCCATCCGTTTCTGCCTGTTGAAGCCCATCTGGAAGAGAAGACAATTCATTATGATTGAAAGCAAAATTTGCAGCGACAGACCATTGCCATCCGTCATTAGGCTGATTCACTAAAACTCCGGCCAACGACAACTCCACACCGCGGTTTGTAATCTCCATACCTTGTTTATATTGTCCGTCATACCCATATTCATGAGCCACAGGCAATTTTACGAGCAGATTTTTATCCCTATTAGAGTAAAAAGAAACATCTGCAGACAACCGGTTCTTCAACCACTTAGAACGTATGCCCCATTCTGCCTTATCAGCATAAGGCCATTCTACCCCAAAACCTATCCATCCAAAGGTATAAGGGCGAGTAGCCGTGGCATATTGATTATACGAACCGGAAATCCATGACCCACTCCAACCGATATTCTCTGATGTAGATTGAGGCCCCATTCCGTAACGGTCGGACGGGAGGTAACGGCCGATTCGTGCCCACGAACCAAACAAGGCAAGATCGGAAATCCAACTGATATTTTCCATCAAAGAATGCTTCAAATTCCAATTTAAGTTTGCAGCCGGAGTAAAAAGCCACTTATGGTTCGGGTGTACGGAAGTAACCCCGTCATAGCGAAACATCACACCTGCCGATAAATAGTCTCTCCACCGATAGCCTACATTCAATGAGGAATTCATAAAATGCAATACTTCCTGATCCAAAAAGTTGGTTACTTTATATCCTCCTCCTGAAGTACTTTTATGCATATCATCATTCCCATCATATCCTCTGGTATAATTATAATGAAAACGATCTTCCTCCATAGCTCCCTTCAAATCAAAAGAAAGCTTATGCCCTTTCGTGAAATCTATATCATATCCCAGATAAAAATCCCCGATAAACCGTCGATTATAGGCCGAATAATTTGATGTAAAGTTCATAGACTCAATGACAGTCGTAGGCCAAAAAGCATTACGTACATCCGTCTCATAATCAAATTTTACAGATACTCCGGCACGTAAAGCACGCCAAAGGTAATTTAAAGCCAGACTACCATTCAATGCAATATTGTCATTGTCATCCTTCGAATCATCCAAGTAAGAAAGATAAGTGCCACTTCCGGACTGAGTCGGAGGCAACGGCGTAGACAAGGACGGGAAATATTCCATCTCCGCATAACGGTCCCTTAACGTATTGTTCCGCGAACGTGATGCTTTCGTGGCTTGCAGGACCGTACTTACCGTCAAGCCTTTTACGGGCATCATGTTCAAATAGAAATCAATATTGTATTTCGAATAGTCTGTATTATCCGCCATACCCTCATTGGTAGCCGTCCCAATAGCAAACAAATAATTGGCAATACCTTTGCCGCCGGCTACAGACGCATTCACGTTATATTGCAACTGGGGAGTGTTATAATAATCCTCGGCCCAACCCGGTACTCCGAAAAACATAGGATCGGTTCTATCTTTCAAATAAGCAGGAAGATAACGGTCCAAATCCGTACCTTCGGGGTAAAATCCGGCACGGAAATTCCGCTCATCGTTTGCATTCGTCATCCGCACATCCCCGTTGGAGGCCATAGATGCCGTTAAACTGGCATCTACCGTAACATTCGGCCCTCCCCTGTATCCGTCCCGGGTCACAATCCAAATGGCTCCGTTAGCTGCCAACGGGCCTAACTTAGCCAGCTCGTAAGGGTCTTTTATAACTTCTATCGACTCTATATTGGCCAAATGCAAACCGGCCAGAAGATTAGTGGCTGTCCCCAAAGGATTCACGTCATTATTCTTTATACTATATGAATAAGCCCGATTTTCTATGATAGGAACCCCGTTGACGTATACAGCCGGCTGAGTGGACATCGCATCGACTTTCGAGAACAAAGGAACGGACGTTCCGCGCAAAAACATGGCTTGCTGCGTTCCGGGTTCCCCACTCGGCTCCTGTATGTACAATCCGGGCACTTGTCCTTTTAAATTTTGTTGAAGAGAAATGTACGGTGACCGGTAGACTCCCATCATGTCGACCGAGTCCGGTAGCCCCAAGGCCTTACACGGTTTTTGGGCTTCCTGAAGAAAATCCTGTTTTTCTCTCTTTTTCGTACCGTCCTTCAGTAAGGTATCATTCCTCAAGGCTTCTTTTCGATAAGATGTCACACTACTGCCTGCATCCGATTGTGACAAAGGGTACCTATAGTTCATGCAGTATGCACTTCCAGCATACAGCATGGAAAAACAATATACCGCACAAAACGGATAGGTGATTCGACTGTATCGTCTTCCTTTTCTTTTGTTTTTCATACAAATTTTAGTTAATTCGACATGGTGCAAAAATAAAGGTATATTAAAAGAACGCAGTACAATATTCAACCAAGTTAACCCGTTTTTAGACCAAATTAGAGAAATCCAAAGATAAAAATCATTCAACCAAAGATATTTTTGATTCAGGATCCACGCACAAAGCATTAATTATCAAAATAATACAAAACCTCTCTATCAGTTTCATTCGGAAACGAATAGAGAGATGCATATCGCCTTTAAGACAAACAGTAATCCCTAATATTTGATAAAACCAAGTCCTCCCCGTCAGACATCCAGTTCACGCCTACGTAAAAATTCCGTCGGGGTGATTCCGAACTGTTCTTTAAAACAGGTGGAAAAATACTTCGCACTAGAAAATCCGGTGGAATAAGCAACGGACTCCAATGACGTCTCCCCCTTTTCCAAAAGTTCGTATGCATGCTTCAGCCGGATATTTTTCACAAACTCTACGGGCGAAAGATCCGTGATAAGCTTTATCTTACGATAAAAAGATGATTTGGACATTCCCACCTCGCGGGCTATCGTGTTCACATCTATATCTATCGCCTTCTTCATATTATGCTCTATAATCGAAATTACCTTATCCAGAAACTTCTGATCCAGAGCTGACATTTTCAACATGGCAGTCCTCACTTCCCGCTCTTCCTTAAAGTCTCTTTGGGCACAACGCTTATGTTCCAAGAAACTTTCCACTCTGGCTTCAAGCACTCTCAGCTCGAACGGTTTAGCCACATAACCGTCACATCCGGCCTTATAACACTCTATTCTGTCTTCCGGAGCGTTTTTTGCCGTCAGTAAAATCACCGGAATATGGCTCGTATTAATATCGGCCTTCAAATGGCGACACAGTTCAAGACCATCCATATTCGGCATCATCACGTCACTGATAATCACATCCACAGCGTTATTCTCAATCACGGCAACAGCTTCTACACCATCGTGTGCCAACAGGACTTTATGGCGGTGCGAGAAAACACGGCACATTACATCCAATAAGTCCACATTGTCGTCCACCAGCAACATACAACCGTCCACTTCCTTTTGCGGTTCAGTCTTCTCTAATACGGAATAGCCCACAATATTTTCTTCGTGAGGAAGTTCAAGCTCTTCCACCGCCGACATATCTTCCTGAGGAGCAAATTCTTCCGGCAAATAAGCAGATTTCTCCATCGGCAAAAGAACTGAAAATTCAGTCCCCTTACCGACCGTACTCTCCAATGCAATCCGTCCGTGATGAATCTCAAGCAACTCTTTTACCAGAGACAGCCCTATCCCATTTGCTTCTGCCGCCGTGTCCGTCGTAGCAGTATAAAAACGATTGAATACAAAAGGCTGTTTTTCAAGAGGAATGCCCACACCGGTATCTTTGACCCGAATCAATGCTGAACGTACACCGTCATTTTCCACCACAGAAAGAGAAACAGTGATTTCACCGCCTTCATTCGTATATTTATAAGCATTAAACAACAAATTATACAAAACTTTCTCCAGTATATCCCGGTCAAAGCAAGCCGAAATATGGGGCTTCTCCGCCACAACGGCAAAAGAGATATGCTTCTTGTCCATCAGCACGGAAAAGTTCATCCGGCATAAATCTTCTATAAAGACTGAAATATCTCCCTCGGACACCTGAAGGCTCATTTTCCCATTCTCAATCTTTCGGAAGTCAAGCACTTGCTGAATCAAATGTTTCAATTGGCGCAGGCTGCTTCTCATTTTATCCAACTGGGGAATTCTGTTTTTATACGTCATGACCATATCGTCAATCAAGCAGGATATGATTGTGATGGGCGTAAGGAAATCATGAGATATATTTGTGAAATAGCGTAACTTAGCCTGTGTCAATTCCTCGCCCTTTTCCTTTTCTATCTGAATAATCTTCAATTCGTTGCGCAACCTGACACGGTAGACCGCCCATCGGTAACAACAATATGCAAGTATCCCGCAAAGGAACACATATATCACATACGCCCACCACGTCTCATAAAAAGCCGGTTTACGTTCTATCAAATAGGAAACCGTCTTCGCACTCCACCTCCCTTCACTGTCCGTGGCACGCAGTTCCAATATACTCTCTCCCTTGGGCAACTTATTATAATAGGCACGAGGCAGATTATTTCCGGTATATACCCAGTCGTTGTTTACGCCCTTAATCCGATAGGCATACAGTACTTGCCTGGGAGAAGAATAGTTCAAAGTCGAAAAATCAATCTCAATATCATGAGCGTCCGGTCCCAATACAAGTTTCCGCGACTGTATATCCAACAATCCCTCTTCAGAAAAGCCTCCGTCCAAGATTGATTTTCCTGAAACCCTCACATCCGTGATATCCACATCCACAGCCTGTGCCTTTCCTGCCAAATCAGACATCCCCTTGAAACCGGTAATTCCTCCGTCTCTACCATAATAATAGACACCATCATAATAGAAACAGGCATTCCGCTCAAAAGAATGTATTCCGGTATCGTCCAGTCCGGCGTACGACTTTATCACCTCATTATCCGGACTGAATTCTATCACATTTTTAGCCGTAGAGACCCATATATGCCCCTCTTTACCCGTAATAATGTCGTAAATAGAAGCATTGATATAACTATAAAATAATGGAGAATAATCTTTCGCCTTGTTCGTCGCTATATCCCAAGCCTGCACATATCCTTCCGTCGTACCAATCCATATTTTCCGACGGTGCACATCGGAACAAAGGGTCTCTATATTATCTGAAAGCAATGTGCTGTTATGCGCATTAAAATGCATAACCGTATATTTCACGACCTCGCCCCGACGATATTCCGGAACAATCCGATAAAGTCCGTGCCCGTGGGTCCCCAGCCAAATAGCTCCTCGCGTATCAATCTCCATGGATGAAATATCATGGATATCCACTTTTATTACGGCCAATTTATCGCGGTCTGTACGACAAACCACGAGACCATAATCCGTCGCAACCCATATATTCCCAAGCGAATCCTCTTTAATTGATAAAGGAACTCCCGCACCTATACTTTTAAGATCTAAAACCTTCTTTAGAGTGGGCAATTTTACCCCCCCCGTGTTAAAAATACATAAATTTTAGGTGCAAATTTAGCTCCCACCCAAACCTCTTCTTTTTGCGAAGAAGGTGAAAAGAACGTAGAAATATCTCCCAAATCCCCTAAATCATCCGTAGACTCCAGGTCACGGCAAAAAAACAGAGAATTATCACCGGGAGTATACCACCCCAAACCGATACGGTCGTAATTAATCCAAAACAGCTCCGCGTTATTCTTGAATATCCCCCGGACGATAGGACTAAGCCTTCCCGTTTTGTCTTGCCATACAGGCAAAGAGTAATTAGAGATTTGGCTGTCATTGACAATCAACTGATAAGCTCCGTCCCCGGCTGCAGATATCCAGATATTCCCCTCTCTATCGGCACAAATCCGATTAAACAGATTATTCGTCTGGGTGGCCAACTTGTCCGACGGTATAGCCACCAAATGCCCGTCTTCAATCCGGGCGATGGTCAAACCATAATAACCGAGCATCCACAAATATCCCCAGTGGCTGTCTTCGAACAAACAAAAAGCATACTTCAAATTCTGAACTTCGTCTTCGTTCTCGCCCGACAGAGACTCGCTGACATAATGAATGGCATTCTTGTCGTCCACCTCCATCCTGAACAGTCCTTCTCCCCATGTAGAAAGCCAATACCTTCCTTGCTTGTCTTGCAACATACGAAAAGGATTGTCGTATAACCCCAATCGGGGCATACGCTCGAAACGGTCCGTCGTCCGGTTATAACGGTACAACCCGCTTTGCCAGAAACCGGCCCAAACCGTACCGGCCTCATCTTTATATACCATGTTCACGCTGGTCACGGGAAGGCTTGAATCGTAAGACTTGACCTCGGACAAATCCGGACTAAGCCGTACCAATTTCTTATATGAACCGACCCAGATATACCCTTCATCGTCGGTCACGATGGAGCGTATCTCATAATTCGTCAACAAAGAATCCGTAAAAGAAATGAACCGATTGGTCCTCTTATCCCACGCACACATTCCTTTCTGCGTACCGATGAGAATTTTCCCATCCCGTGTCTCGGTAATTTCCCGGATGTCGTTATGAGGCAAAAGTGTAGGATACATTGGAGAAGAGCGAAAGACATGAAGCCCGTAGCCATCGTAGCGGCACAACCCGTCGGTAGTGCCCAACCAAAGTACTCCTTCCTGGTCCTGATACATACAATACACCTTATTGGAAGGCAACTGTCCCAACAAAGGAAACGGCTTCACTGAGATCTTATCCAATAAACTCCCGCAAGCCCAAGCCGTATACAGTAAAAACGAAATGAGAAAAACCACACTCCTTTTTTTCATGGTGTCTAATCAATCTGTTTTTTCGCATGCAAAAATAATAAAATATAGCTATATGCTGTCTTTCACAGTTCTTTTTTCTCCTTTTATTTTCTGCGCCAAACGATTTTTCGTTCTCAGCCAAACGATTTTTCAATCTGCGGCAACTGATTTTCGACTATGAGGAACACGGTTTTCACCCCACATAAGTGAACCATTTTTGCCTTTATTGAACTATAATCTTCCTCAGACGATATTAGATTGAATTTTGTCCTAATCTGAATAAAAATCGTCCCTTACTCATTTTATTTTTTATGAATTTTGCATCAGAAAAAAGCAAGAGTGAAAGAAACAGGTAAAGTTTTGCCAGGTATAAAAGATGTTTTCAGAATAATGCTTTACCAGATGTTGTATATGTATGATTAAAAAAAATAGAATATGAAAAGAAATTATGTAAAAGTCATAGCTGCTGTAGTGGGAATGACCATGGTGTACTGCCCGCTTACGCTCAATGCCAAGTCGAAAAAGAACGCCACAGCCGCCCCGTCAGAAATCGCCATTCACGGATATGGAGAGACAGCGTCGTTCACCGTAGATTCCAGAAATTTGCGTTCGGACGAACCCATCCTGATTTCTGCAACAAACGGATTTGAGGTTTCTCCCCGCGAACTTTCTCCTAACAGCAAGGGTACAGTGACCGTGAAACTGATAAGTTCCAAACAACAAACCACAGGGAAGGTAATCCTTCGCAGCGGTGACACCCGTTATTATGTCGCTGTCAAAGGAGCCGGAAAAGCACTCCCTGTCAAAGACTTATCCGCCACTCCCACCTACCAAGGAGGCGAAGAGGAAAATTTTGAAAAAGCATTCAATCCGTCTGCCGACGGATACACGATAGAATTCAAGGTGGCGACACCTACGGATGGAGATGAATTTTATCCTTTCGCCATCGATTCCCAAGGCAACGGCTTTAAAAGTTATGTCTCTTCCACCGCTTTCGGTTTATTCCATTCTACTTCCAAAGCGGACGGTTTCACAAACCCGTCGACCAACGTAACCGGAGGACGAGGCAAATTCTACAACAACGATGGCAAAGCACATACCTATAGAATTGCCGTAATGCCGGACAACCGCGCGTTCTTCTATCGCGACGGCATAGCCGTGGACACAGTACGTCTGCACGACTACGGATTGCAACCCGACTTTGCCACCGGCAATGGAGAACTAAAGGAAAACCTGCTGAAGAATCCGGGATTCGAAGGGGAATTCGAAGTTTTCGGTATTAAAAATGCAGAAGACGTGGCCAAAAGCATAGAAGGCTGGTATATAGACATACACGACTATTGGTGCAGCCAACAGTTTATCCTCCCGGAAGAAATAGACAACACGGTCGACGTGGACAATCACATCGCCAAAATCGTACCCTATATGTGGGCCAACGGTTGGGGCAACGGCAATATCAACCAAATTGTCGACGTGGCGCCGAATGAAACCTACACGCTCACGGCACTGGCCAAAGGCGGAATCCGGGAAAAAGAGGGAACCTTAGCCGCCACTATGTTTATTGAAGAAATGCAAGACCGTGAGAAAAGAACCAGGGTGGAAATTGCCAGCGATTCATGGGAGACTTACTCTTTGGACTATACCACCTCTCCCGATTGCCGTCAAATCCGTGTCGTCTTCCAGACCGAATCCGGAAAATGGGGCGAACACAGAAGCCCGTTCGAGATAGACAACGTAAAACTGACCGGAGTATCACGCCAATATACCCCCAAAATCGGCTTCATCAACCATAATGCCAAGGTGGAATACTTCACATTCGATACCACCGGGGCATACGCTCCGGCATCTCCTGAAATTACGGTAAATATCAACTAACCTGCAAACGAAGCATGAAGAAACTGTTTTTGTTCATCGTAGGTTTGTGGACATGGCATACCCACTGTCCGGCACAACTTGCCCAATTCCATCCGGGCGAAGTATGGAACGACACTGAAAACGCCCCCATCAATGCCCACGGAGGCTGCGTAGTGTTCCACAATGGCACATACTATTGGTTTGGCGAGGATCGTACGAAATTCGAATCGAACGGTGTCAGTTGCTATTCTTCCACAGACCTCTACAACTGGAAACGTATCGGACTGGCATTGAAAACCGACGGCCAACCCCGTGAAGACTTGAACGACATCTCACAAGGCCGCCTCTTTGAACGCCCGAAAGTCATATACAACCCGAAGACCCAAAAGTGGGTGATGTGGAGCCATTGGGAAAAATCGAGCAGCGACTATGGTGCCGCACGGGTATGCGTAGCCACGAGCGACCGAATCACAGGTCCTTACACGCTCTACAAGACGTTCAGACCGAACGGAAACGAATCGCGCGACCAAACATTGTTCGTGGACATCGACGGAAAAGCTTACCATATCTGTTCCACCGAAATGAACACCAACACGAACATCGCCCTCCTGCGTGAAGACTATCTGGAGCCGGAAGGCACAAATCAGCAAGTGTTGAAAGGGCAGAAATGCGAAGCGGCAGCCGTCTTCAAATGGAACAACCGGTATTTCGGTCTGTTTTCGGGTTGCACCGGCTGGGCTCCCAACCCGGGACGGCGCGCCTACACGGACAACCTCATGGGCGAATGGCAACGCAACGGCAATTTTGCCATCGACAAGATGAAACAAATAAGTTACCGTACGCAACCGTGTTACGTCTTCCAGGTGGAAGGTAAAAAAGATGCATTCATCTATATGGGCGATCGTTGGAATCCCAACGATGTGGAACATTCCACTCATGTCTGGTTACCGGTCAGTATGCGTTCGGGTTATCCTGTCGTCCGCTGGTACGACCAATGGGACTTGAGTATCTTCGACAAAATGTACCGCTATAAACAAGCTGCGGAAATCGTGCCGGGAAACACTTACGCCTTATTGGAACAACAGGCAGACCGACTCGTGTCCAAACCTGCGAACGGTTTCACCCTCGCTGATGACAACGACGAAATCAACCTGAACTTCGTATTCTTGCAAACCGAAACTCCGGACGTATATAAGTTAAAAGACACCAAAAGCGGCAAGTTCCTGACCAACACGTTCGGTTCCTTACGCCTGAATGCCGAAGCAACAGACGGCAACAGTCAAAAGTGGAAATTCATCCGACAAGCAGACGGATTCTATCGCATACAAAACATGCAGGACCAGAAGTTCATCTCTGTTTCGGGCAATAATACTTTCGAGGGAACTCCTTTATACCTCACGGAAAACGGAGAACCTCACTATTTCGGAGTTTACTTCGATTCAGACAAATATTCATACAGGGCATCTTAAACTATTCGATAAAAACACTTGAAATTAGGTTAATGTTGTTAAGTGCGTATCCGTGACGGCCTCGCACTTACTTTCTTTAAAGAGACAAGCAATCAAATTACAAACCGTTAAATATTTATCAAATGACACTCAAAAAATCATGGATGAGGAACTATATTATAGGTACGTTCCTGTTATGTCCCCCTTTACAGGGTATGGCCTCCCCCGATGACACCAAGGGAGAAAGCGTGGTCATAGGTACTGTGGTCAACCAACTTCCCGCATTGCCATCGAGCATTCAACTCGGTTCAGACAGCCTGCCGGTAAAATGGGACAAAACCAATAAGAACCAGTTCAATACCCCATTCGACAAGACGGTCGTAAAAGGCGAAGCAGACCGAAAAGGTACAAAAATACCAGTAACTGCCGCCGTATGGACTTTGCCAGAGAATTTGGTTTACCTTATTGACGCAGGACGTGTTGCCCCTCATTCCTCCCAAATATTCGAAGCAGCCAAGTCCCTGCGTGGCGAGGCTTTACTGAATGATGCCCCGGACCGTAAATTCCATTCGGGCACTGACCAATGGGGATATGTGGAACGTGAACAATATGAGGACCAGAAAGTATATGTCACAGCCGGAAATGGAGATGACTGGGCAACCTCATTCCTCAGCGACAGTAAAGATAAAGACGAAGGACTGACCTACAAACTGACCTTACAACCGGGAATATACAGAATCAGAGTCGCACACGTTCCGATTATCAAATTAAACTTCACCAGTTATCTCAGAGTAGATCAAAAGATTGTCAACACCAAACAAGTGTCTACCAACGTATCCGAAGACAAGATACACCCTGCCGTATGGGTAACTCACGATCTGAAATTGACGCACCCCACAACTTTCACCTACGAAAGCAACAAGATAGGCGGAAAAGAATGGGAAAACGGCAATATCAGCCTGATTTCCGTAGAGCAAATCAGTGCCAACTTAGAAACACCCATCATTTCCTGGGACGGCGGTTCGTGGGATAGCCGAACCGTAGAATTAAAACACAAGGACCCTTCTGCCGAAATTTACTATACGCTCGATGGCAGCCAACCGGACAAAAACAGCCATAAATATATTGCTCCGTTCACGATCGACAAAACGACAAGAGTCAACGCCATTGCTTACAATGCGGAAGGCGCCAGTAAAATAGTCTCGGCAGATTTTGCCATCAGTACATGGGCCGTCACTGCCACCCCATTCAAGTTAATCGGCGAAAACGAAGTGAAGAACGTAAAAATCAACTGGATGCAAAGAAATGACGCAGACGTGTACAAAATATTTCGAAACGGAACCTTGATTGGGGAGACCCGGGGAGACACCTACGATGATTACGGGTTGTCTTTAGGGGAAAATTATACCTATCATGTAGAAGGCTACAAAGAGGGTCGAAAGATAGCCACATCGGAATCGCAGTCGGCCATGCCTTTCAGCCCTTCACAAGATTGCGACGTGTACGACAACCGCAACGGTCAATATCTGAAAAATAGAGAGGGCGGCATCTCCGGGATGAAAATAGGAGACCTTTATTTCTCTTACCGGCTGGAACGGAAGAAAAAAACTGTAGATGGACAGGAAAAAGACGGTTGGTTGCTGTCAGAATCTTATTCCACGACAGGAAAGGAAGGAAGTTGGAACAGTCCACGCGAGATAGCTTTCTATCCCAATGTAAATTTCGAGGGTATAGGATTCCGTTACAACGAAAAGACCCGTAAAGTCGTATTGTCCGCCCATTATGAAGATCAAGGCGGATATACCGCAGCTAAAATATTCTTGGCGCAGATAACCCCGAAAGGCGGTATCGAGGTCGGTACGATGGAACGACCTTTAGGTTACGATTCCAGAGACCAATCGTTATTCGTGGATGACGACGGTAGCGGATACCTCTTGTCTGCCACCAATATGAACAGCGATATCCGCATCTACAAACTGGACGAGACATGGACCAAACCGGTAGAACTGGTCAATACGATATGTAAAGGGCAACATCGCGAGACCCCATCCATCATCAAAAAAGACGGAGAATACTATTTCTTCAGTTCCAAAGCGTCCGGATGGTATCCCAGCCAGGCCATGTATGCCTCGGCGGAAAATTTGGGTGGGGTATGGACTTCATTACGGGAAATCGGTAACAACTCTACTTTCGGGGCACAGTTCAACAATATCCAAAGAAGAGGCACAAACCACGAAACATTCGGCGTGTGGAGCTACCATTGGGGCGCCCAGTACCACCATAAAGACCCGGACGGGAATTTCCCGAGAATATCCGTAGCCAAATTCAACAAAGGCTATGCTTCCATGGATTATTACCGTTATATCGAATTTCATGACTCATACGGCATTGTCCCCGTACAAAACGGCAGGAACCTTACGCTTAACGCACTGGTCTCTACCACCACGGTTGGTGCCAATCCTCATACGGCATCCTGCATCACGGACGGAGCCGACATGAATTCTTCCGTTTACTTCCAGAACAGTACGTACCCGTATGTCCTGACCATAGATATGCAAAAAAAGGCCAAGATATCGGAGCTCAACTTGTCAACCAAATTGGTCAACGGCTCGGAAACGGCATATAAATACACGATCGAAGGGAGTGTGGACGGCGAACACTTTCAAACCTTGGTAGACGGAACGGACAACTGGCAAGTAGGTTTCCAGATACTCCCTGTCACGGACTCGTCGGCTTACAGATACCTCAGGTTAACGGTACTGAGAATCATCAATGTGCATAACAATAATCCGGCCACCTGGGCCGATGGTGTCTATGAGCTCACCGCATACGGTATGCCCGTAGAATAAATCCTATCCAAATAGGACAAAGAGAGTGTGTCTATAACACACTCTCCATTCATTTTTAACAAAACATAAGCATGATGAACAAATATTTTTATAAGCCATACATGGCAGTCGTTTTATGTGTACTGTCAGTCAATCCTTCCGTCCAAGCTGACGAACACGGTATTCATATCAAAATCAATACCCAAACAGGCGCTATAAACCAGCTTATCCTCGACCACGATCCTCAAAATATGAATTGGATACTCCAAACGGATGGTAGCCAATATCCTTGGATAACCGAAAAATACGGTTGGGGACTGGGATATCTCACCCTTGAGAGTGAAAATAAAAAAGTAAAATACGAATGGAAAAAGCCTGTTTCCACATCTCCCACATCTTATACTCCGTGGGATAAAAAAACATCCTCTTTTGAGCAAACACAGGTCTACCGGGTGGGAAACATACGAATAGATGTGAAACGTTCACTGGACCATGACCGATTAACCGAGCGTTACACCTTTACCAATACCGGCCAGACATGTACACGAATCAGCGATATCGGTATCTATACTCCTTTTAACGACAATTACCCCGATGCAACGACTTGTATTCATTCACGTACCCATGCCCATATTTGGGACGGTGAAAGTGCAGCATACGTCAATGCGCTGCGCATGGGTGGTACAGCGCCACATCTCGGACTGGTATTAACCGAAGGAAGTATCAAAAGTTACGATATCTTGGAACGAGGCATAGATAAAGGAAACTCTCATACTCGTGGAGTCATAGCACTCAACTTACCTGATACGTTACTTCAATCCGGAAGTTCCTATTCCATCCAATGGTCTCTCTTTCCACATCTCGGAAATGAAGATTTTAAAAACAAATTGCTTCAGCAAGGAAGTGTATGGATGTCATGCAACAAATACATGTTCGAAAAAGGAGAAAAAGCCGAAATCGAACTCCGTAGCCAGTATCCACTGAAAGATGTCAAACTTCTGAAAAACGGTAAACCCATAAAGATAAAACAAAAAGGCCGTGTCTGGAAGGCAGAAGCCATCATGGAACAACCGGGGGAAGTCCGCTTTGAAATCCTGTACAACAATGGCCGACGTACGCATGCCGACTGTCTGGTACATTCTTCTTTCGATAAATTAATAGAGAAACGCACGGAGTTCATCCGTACGCACCAGCAAATGAACGATACAAACGATATGCGATACGGTGCTTATATGGTATACGATAACGAAGCTAACCGTATTTATAAGAATGACACTCCGAACTGTAATCCGGTAGACCGCGATGAAGGAGCAGAACGCCTCGGAATGGGTATTTTATTGGCAAAACAATACTTGTTGACCCATAAACCCGAACTGAAAGAATCACTTCTAAAATATGTCCGTTTTGTTCGTGAACGCCTACAAACGGAAGATTATACGACCTATTCCAGTGTTGACCAAAAAGGACGGAACAGGGGGTACAATTACATGTGGGTAGCCGAACTATATTTCCAAATGTATAAAGTGACAGGCAATAAACAATATGCTATCGATGGCTACCAAACCTTATGTTCCATGTTCCGGCAGTTCGGTTACGGTTTTTATGCCATTAATATTCCGGTATGTCTGGGACTGCAATCACTGAAAAAAGCCGGTATGACAAATGAGTACGAGCATCTTAAAGACGAATTTATCAAAAGCGGCGATGTCTTCGTTAAAAACGGAATGAATTACCCTAAACATGAAGTGAACTACGAACAAAGCATTGTGGCTCCCGCCCTACAATTCCTCCTACAACTATACATTGAAACAGGTATCCGAAAATACTTCGACGAAGCCCAACGACAATTACCAGTATTGGAAGCCTTTAACGGTTGTCAACCCAGCTATTATCTCCATGACATCAGCATTCGCCATTGGGATGGTTACTGGTTCGGCAAACGGGAACTCTTTGGCGATACGATGCCGCACTATTGGAGTACGATTACGGCCGAAGTCTTTCATCTTTATGCCCAATGCACGGGGAAGGCTGCTTATCAACAACGTGCAGAAGAAATAGTCCGTAACAACCTCTGTCTATTCTTCGAAGATGGCAAAGCCTCCTGTGCCTATGTTTATCCACACGAAGTAAACGGAATAAAAGCACAATTCTATGACGAATATGCCAATGATCAAGACTGGGCATTAGTACACTACCTATTGGTGAACAAGGGACTTTGATTTGAAAAAAACGAATGACACAATAGAAGAAGAATTTGGTTTATCTTATCTGTTGTGTCATTCGTTTATAAGGATTATATATTTCAACGTTCTTTCTATTTCCAGTCTGGAACGTCCTCTCCCGCTTCGTAATACTCTACCAGATTGGCATAAAACGTCAATGTGGAATAAGGCAGCACCGAACCTGCAGACTGGCTTCCGTAAGCCAGTTCAGACGGTATATATACCCACCAGATATCACCTTTATGCATGTATTGCAAAGCCGTGGCAAATCCGGCTACGGCACTCGATACTCCCATCTTGGCCGGCACGGCAATCTGATTGTCCAGTTCACCCATGAAAGACTGGGAGAACACCTTACGCTCTTCCACCCATTCTCCGTTTACCATATTTTGGGTAGGCATCAGATAGCCCCGATAATTGACACGGACCGTGTCAGACCATGTCGGACTTTCCGTCCCCGTACCCCGCTGTTCAATATATACACAAATCGAATCGGTCAACGCCCCGGCCGCATTCTGCGACTTGGTCGTCGATTTGAACATACGCCAGTTGCAATGTTCTTCCCAACGTTCGCCATACTGTCCCTTTGCCCGGGCAATGGAATCACGGGCTTCGGCAGCGATTTGAGCAAAATACTCGGCATTACGGGCAGGCCAATTCGCATAAGCATCATACGTATCGTCTTCCTCCTTGCAAGCCCCCAAGGTACACACGGAGAAGATGACGACTGCCAGATACAATAAACCTTTTTTCATTAATGTCTGTCTTTTTTAGGCAGGGTTACATAATCTTTTTCAGCAACGAAGTGATGCTCACACGGTCTTCAATGATACCTTGCAAGTCGGCAATGTTCACGCGCTTCTGCTCCATCGTGTCGCGGTGACGCAACGTCACGGTATTGTCTTTCAACGTATCGTAATCCACTGTCACGCAATACGGCGTGCCGATGGCATCCTGACGGCGGTAACGCTTGCCGATAGAATCCTTCTCATCGTATTTGCAGTTGAAATGGAAACGCAGGTTGCTGATGATTTCGTGCGCTTTCTCCGGCAGACCGTCTTTCTTTACCAACGGCATGACGGCCAGTTTTACCGGCGCCAATGCCTCCGGTAACTTGAGCACCACGCGAGTTTCCCCGTTTTCCAGTTTCTCTTCCTCATAGCTGTGACACATGATGGAAAGGAACATACGGTCTACTCCGATAGAGGTCTCGATGACATACGGCGTATAGCTTTCGTTCGTTTCGGGGTCGAAATATTCTATCTTCTTGCCCGAATACTTGGCATGTTGGCTCAAATCAAAATTCGTACGGCTATGGATACCTTCCACTTCCTTGAAACCGAAAGGCATACGGAACTCCACATCACTGGCCGCATTGGCATAGTGCGCCAGTTTCTCATGGTCGTGGAAACGGTAGTTTTCCGCTCCGAAACCTAATGCCTGATGCCAAGCCATACGGGTCTTCTTCCACGTTTCGAACCATTGAAGCTCCGTGCCGGGCTTCACGAAGTACTGCATTTCCATTTGCTCGAACTCGCGCATACGGAAAATAAACTGACGGGCCACGATTTCGTTGCGGAACGCCTTGCCGATCTGTGCGATACCGAAAGGCAGCTTCATGCGCCCCGTCTTCTGCACGTTCAGGTAGTTCACGAAGATGCCTTGGGCGGTTTCCGGACGCAGGTAAATAGTGGAAGAACCTTCGGCCGTAGAACCGACCTCGGTCTTGAACATCAGATTGAACTGACGGACGTCGGTCCAGTTGTGCGTGCCGCTGATGGGGCACACGATACCCTCATCCAATATGATCTGTTTCAGTTCATTCAGGTCGCTCGCATTCATCGCATCACTGTAACGCTGGTGCAACGCATCGCGTTTCTGCTGATGTTCCAACACGCGGGGATTGGTTTCGCGGAACTTCTGCTCATCAAAGCTATCCCCGAACTTCTTGGCCGCCTTGGCTATTTCTTTGTTTATCTTTTCTTCGTACTTGGCAATCTGGTCTTCAATCAATACATCCGCACGATAACGCTTCTTGCTGTCGCGGTTGTCAATCAAAGGGTCGTTGAATGCGTCCACGTGTCCGCTGGCCTTCCACGTCGTAGGGTGCATGAAGATGGCGGCATCGATGCCTACGATGTTCTCGTGCAGCAACACCATGCTCTGCCACCAATATTGCTTGATGTTATTTTTCAACTCCACACCGTTCTGACCGTAATCATACACGGCACCCAATCCGTCATAGATGTCGCTTGAAGGAAACACGAAACCGTATTCCTTACAATGTGACACTATTTTCTTGAATACATCTTCCTGAGCCATACTCTATTCGTAAAATATTGATAAATCTTTCGCAAAAGTACGCCTTTTTTTTCATTAAAATGTTATTTTTGCGTTAAAATAGATATATAATCGACATAAATATGAGCGAAGACAAAGACGAGTTGACAGACCTGACTACGGGAAGCCCGGAAGAGGAAAATGACGCACACTCCAATTACCAACCGGAAACAAGTCCTCACGACAGCATCACGCACCACCTGAGCGGAATGTATCAGAATTGGTTTCTGGATTATGCCTCTTACGTGATTCTCGAACGGGCCGTGCCCCACATCAATGATGGTTTCAAACCGGTACAACGCCGCATCCTGCACTCCATGAAGCGTATGGACGACGGGCGCTACAACAAGGTGGCCAACATCGTGGGACATACCATGCAATTCCATCCGCACGGAGACGCTTCCATCGGGGATGCCTTGGTACAGTTGGGACAGAAGGATTTGCTCATAGACTGCCAAGGAAACTGGGGCAACATCCTTACCGGCGACTCGGCGGCTGCCCCACGTTATATCGAGGCCCGGCTCTCCAAATTCGCCCTCGATGTGGTGTTCAACCCCAAAACCACGGAATGGAAACTTTCATACGACGGCCGGAACAAGGAACCGGTGACGCTTCCGGTCAAGTTCCCGTTGCTGTTAGCTCAAGGCGTGGAAGGCATTGCCGTAGGTTTGTCTTCCAAAATCCTGCCGCACAATTTAAACGAGATATGCGATGCCGCCGTAAACTACCTGCATGACGAACCGTTCCAACTTTACCCGGATTTCTTGACAGGAGGAAGTATCGACGTAAGTAAATATAACGACGGCGGACGAGGGGGCGTAGTGAAAGTACGTGCCAAAATCACCAAAATAGACAACAAGACGCTGGCCATCCGTGAGATTCCTTACGGAAAGACCACCACGACCCTGATCGACTCCATCCTGAAAGCCATCGAAAAAGGCAAAATCAAAGTACGCAAGGTAGAGGACAACACGGCTGCCAAAGTGGAAATCTTAGTGCACCTGACGCCGGGCGTTAGTTCGGACAAGGCATTGGATGCCCTCTATGCCTTTACCGACTGCGAAGTCAGTATCTCGCCCAACTGCTGTGTCATCGACGACAAGAAACCTTGCTTCCTGACCGTCAGCGAAGTGCTGAAACGTTCAGTGGACAACACGCTCGGACTGCTCCGCAAGGAATTGCTCATCCGGAAAGGAGAGCTACAAGAAAGCCTGCACTTCGCCTCGCTCGAAAAGATATTCATCGAAGAGCGGATTTACAAAGACCGCAACTTCGAACAGGCCAAAGATATGGACGCGGCCTGCGCACACATCGACGAACGGCTCACGCCTTTCTATCCGCAGATGATAAGGGAAGTGACTCAAGACGATATCCTCAAACTGATGGACATCAAAATGGCCCGAATCCTGAAATTCAATAAAGACAAGGCCAACGACGCCATCGCCCGGATGAAAGATGAGATTGCACGCATCGACCGCGACTTAGACAACATGGTGGAAGTCACCTGCAACTGGTTCCGTATGCTGAAAGCCAAATACGGCGATGAGCATCCGCGTCATACCGAACTGCGCAATTTCGATACGATCGTAGCTACCAAGGTGGTGGAAGCCAACGAGAAACTGTACATCAACCGCGAAGAGGGCTTTATCGGCACATCGCTCAAAAAGGACGAATTCATTGCCAACTGTTCCGACCTCGACGATGCCATCATTTTCTACCGCGACGGAACTTATAAAGTCATCCGTATCAGCGACAAAACGTTCGTGGGCGAAACGGAAAGAAGCAAGGCGGAAAAGAAAAAAGCCGAAATCATCCATGCCGCAGTGTTCAAACGCAACGACAAACGGACGATTTACAACGTAGCCTACCGGGACAGCAAGGACGGTTTCTATTACATCAAACGTTTCAATGTGACTTCCATCACCCGCGACCGTGAATACGACCTGACGCAAGGCAAACCCTTTTCACGCGTCGTCTACTTCACGGCCAATCCGAACGGAGAAGCGGAGGTCATCAAAATTACCCTGAAACCCGCCCTGAAACTCAAAAAGATATTTGTGGAAAAGGATTTCAGCACTGTGACTATCAAAGGTCGCCAAAGTATGGGCAACATTTTAAGCAAAAACGAGATACAGCGTATCGGCCTGAAATCCCACGGCGGTTCTACCTTGGGCGGACGCAAAGTATGGTTCGACCATGATGTCAACCGCCTGAATTACGATGAGCGGGGAGAATATCTGGGCGAGTTCCACAGCGAAGACCTGATTTTGGTCATCCTGAAAAGCGGAGAGTTCTACACGACCAACTTCGACGTGAACAACCATTACGAATCGGGCATACTCCGCATCGAAAAGTTCTCACCGGACAAGATATGGTGTGCCGTTCTCTACGATGCCGACCAGCAAGGTTATCCCTACGTCAAGCGTTTTGCGTTCGAACCGAGTACCAAGCCCCAAAGTTTCATGGGAGAAAACAAAGACAGCCGCTTCGTCTTGCTCACGGACGAAGCCTATCCAAGGTTGCAAATCACGTTCGGCGGGCACGACAGTTTCCGCGACCCGCAGGAAATTGATGCAGAAAGTTTCATCGGCGTAAAGAGTTTCAAAGCGAAAGGCAAACGGCTCACTACGTTCGATACGGAAACCATTACCGAACTGGACCCCATACGCCGCCCGGAACCGGAAACAGAAGAAGCAGTGGCGGGAGAAACGGAAGAAAAAGACACGGAAAAGGAGAATCTGGATCCGGATGCCGGTAAAAGCCAAAGCGACATCGTGGATGAGCTTACCGGGCAAATGAAACTTTTTGAAGACGAATAATATGTCTCACCTCTTACCGGCCTATACAACCGTTTCGTTCCGAATGTCCCGCTCCGTCAGGGAGCGGGCACTCATTTTCTTATTAGCCATAGGGACATTTCTTGGCATCAGGCCATGCCAAGCCCAAGTGCCGCCCCCCCTTCCGGAAAACCGCTATACGACACACGCCACACTCTTCGGCGTGGGACGCACAAGCCTATACGAGACTTACCTGTCTCCCTCCACTTATACCGGGCCTCACCTGAGCATTCTGCATGAGACCTTACGTAAAACCCACTGGTTAGACGGACGCATCACGACACAAAGTATCCTCGACGGATTTTTTTGTTATACCTCCAACCGGGCCGGAAACTCCGACGAACTGGGGGGCAAGATAAATTATTCCATCGGTTGGCATTACAACTGGGTCGTAGGCGGACGGTTGCGGCTGATGGCCGGAGGAGAAGTCCATGCCGGACTGGGAGCGATTTACAACAACCGTAATTCCAACAATCCGGTACAGGCCAAGGCTGACATCGACATAGACGCATCCTTGATGGCCGTCTACCCGTTCCATATCCGCAAAGTACCTTTCACCGCCCGCTACCAAACCAGCCTGCCGCTCGTCGGAGCCATGTTCTCCCCACGCTACGGACAGTCTTACTATGAGATGTCATTAGGCAACTACGACCGCAACGTATGCTTTACTTATCCGGGCAACGCACCGTCCATGCGCCATTTCCTGACATTGGACTTTCCCATTGCGGGATTTACGTTCCGGGCCGGCTATTTGTGCGACATCCGCCAAAGTCGTGTGAACGGACTGCGCAGCCATATCTGGAACCATAGTTTCATGATAGGCTACGTGAAGCATTTCAGCTTCGTCAAACGCAAAGAGCCGCAACACCGCCCGTTTATCCTGTAACCCACCATCGGTATGAAACATTACATCTTTTTTATATTCTGCGCCATTCTCGCCCTGCTTTTCTGCCCGAGTTGCATTCGTGAAGAAGAGCCGGATAACACGCCGGTCAATAATTTCGAGACGCTTTGGCGCATTATCGACACCCAATACTGTTTCCACGATTACAAGGCGCAGGAAGGATGTCTGCCATGGAACGAGGTATATGCCAAATACCGTCCGCGCGTACATGACGGAATGACTTCCGCCCAACTATTCGAAGTCTTGTGCGACATGCTGTCCGAACTTCGCGACGGCCACGTCAACCTCTATTCCGCAGCCGACGTAGGCCGTTACTGGAGCTGGCATGAGGACTACCCGAGTAATTTCAACGACAGCATCCACCAAGTTTATTTGGGTACGGACTACCGCATCGCCGCCGGCATGTATTACAAGATTCTCGACGACAACATCGGTTATATATATTATGGAAGCTTCAGCTCCGGCATCGGTGAAGGCAATCTGGATGAAGTCATGTATTATCTGCGCTTGTGCAACGGACTGATTGTGGACGTACGCAACAATTCCGGCGGCACGCTGACCTACGCCGAACGATTGGCCGAACGGTTCACCAACGAAAAACGACTGGTAGGCTACATCGCCCATAAAACCGGAACGGGACACAACGATTTTTCGTCCCCCGAAGCCGAATACATCGAACCGTCGAAAGGCATACGCTGGCAAAAGAAAGCCGTCGTGCTGACCAACCGTTCGTGTTATAGTGCCACCAATACTTTCGTACGCGATATGAAGGAATGCCCCTTGGTCACCATTATGGGCGACCGCACAGGCGGCGGTTCCGGTCTCCCCTTTTCTTCCGAACTCCCCAACGGATGGTCTGTCCGCTTCTCCGCCTGTCCGATGTACGATGCCGGAATGAACCAAATCGAGTTCGGTATCAAACCGGACACTTGCGTATCGCTCACACAAGAAGACCTGGCACGCAACAAAGATACGATGATAGAAGCCGCCCGAGAATTTCTGAAACGATAATTTGGCCAAGCCGATAAATCTTTCTATCTTTGCAGCCGTCTTACCGCGCCTGTGGTGAAATTGGTAGACACGCCAGACTTAGGATCTGGTGCTTCGCGGCGTGTAGGTTCGAGTCCTATCAGGCGCACTTCAAGAAATCGTAAACCCTTGTAAATAAAGGATTTGCGATTTTTCTTTTATCAAAACTCCCCGTGGAATCCCCCGTGTTTAACAGTTCTTTTTCGTATTTTCCCCGTTTTAACTATTTTTTCAAGCTAAATATGTCATATATTGCTAAAATGGTTATTGAAAAATGAAGGCTAAAGAAGGCAAGTGAACACGAAAAACCTCTTTCATGTGTGGGGAAAGCAGACTTGAGCAATTTAAGCAAGAGACACGAAGAAGAACGAGCAGGAGTAGTCGTTTTGCCCCACCGATATGTCTGACTTGTATATTTAGGTATCTGTTGTGTTTGCTCTTTGTAGCATAGTGTGTTTAGCACTATAATCGGAGATAGTTCATATTGTCTCTTTGTATGGTTTAAAAATGTGTATTTCTTCCATGTATGCGCGTCAACAAAGTTCTCTGAAAACTTTTTTACGTCAAAATTACGCAGATTTTATACTTTTTATTTTGATATTTAAACATTTTATGCTAACTTAGCCCCAAATTTAAATTATCAAACATATGCCTAGCAATACTATAAATCGTCTGAAGGTTGTTTTAGCCGAAAAAGGCAGAACCAATAAATGGTTAGCGGAGCAACTTGGAAAGACAGACATGACTGTTAGTAGGTGGGTCCAGAACAAGAGCCAACCTTCACTTGAGCAACTTGTTAACATTGCTCAAGTGTTGGATATTGAAGTAAAGGATTTAATCAATGAAAAGAAAGAAATCAAAATTAAACCTCTGACTCAAAATGAATATAACTCCGCTAAGTGACGAGGCCTTTGCCATCATAGCTCAATGTAATGAGGCAAATAAATCTTATGGCATAACAGTTGACCCATACAAAGGCAATATAAAATTTGTGTGGGCATTTAAGATTGATAAAGAGAAAGCTCATCGTGAAGGTTTTGACGAACATCATATTCACGGCTCAGTAAGTGTTGATGAGAATTTTAATGGTTGCCCATATTGTGGAGCTAAGCAATTTTATATATGTGGCAACTGTGGCTCTGTTGTTTGCTATCATGGAGAAAAATCAGTAACATGCCCTTCTTGTGGTCAGCATGGCGAAATTGAAAAAGTTGATGCTGTTGACCTTAAAGGTGGTGACTATTAAAAAAATAAATATGGAATTAAAGCCTAATCAATCCGTAAATCTTACTATTGGTGGTCAAGCAACAATAGTAAAAGAGTTAGGTCGAGGAGGACAAGGAATTGTCTATCTCGTTAATCTAAATGGCCAACAGATGGCACTCAAATGGTATCATAATCCGCCATCTGATGATTTTTATAACAATCTAGAACGTAATGTAAATCACGGAGCTCCTTCTGACGCTTTCATTTGGCCTGAATATCTCACATTGAAGGAAAACGGTAGCTACGGATATATTATGCGACTTAGACCTCAAAACTATTATGAGTTTGGTAATTATCTGCTTGCTAAAGTAAGTTTTAAGTCTTTCACGGCAATGCTTGCGGCAGCTATGAAGATATGTGACGGGTTTAAACTATTACATTTGAACGGATATAGCTACCAAGACCTGAATGACGGAAATTTCTTTATCAATCCTCAAAATGGAGACGTGCTCATTTGTGACAACGATAATGTAATGGCTCAAGGCGAGAAATCTGGTATTATGGGTAAAGCTCGCTACATGGCTCCAGAAGTAGTGGCAGGTGGAATTCCAGACAAATATAGTGATCGATTCTCGTTATCAGTGCTACTGTTTATGCTATTCTTTGCCAATCACCCATTTGAAGGGGCAAAAGTGGTAGCATGTCCATGTATGACTGAAGCATACGAGAAGAAATTTTATGGAAGTGAAGCCTTATTTATTTATGACCCTAAAGATCCTTCCAATCGTCCTGTAAGAGGTATTCACCAAAATGCAATTCGACGTTGGCCGGTCTTCCCAAAGGTTCTTAAGGATGCTTTTGTTGAAGAATTCAGTCAAGACAAACTGAAAAACCCACAGAAGCGTATGATCGAGGAAATGTGGAAAAAAATCATAGAACAAGCACGTGATGAATTAATCATATGTCCTCATTGTGGTGAAGAAACATTTATAGAAGCATTAGAAAATACAGGAAAGTGCGTGAATTGTAATAAGACAATTGATATTTCAAAAAGACTATTGATAGCCAATCGTTCATTGCCTTTGACGCCAAAGACAGAAATCTTTATAGACAAAGATAACACCCCTGATGCAATTGTGTCATTGGATGCCAACGGTGTTTTGCTAATAAAGAATACTTCAGCTGACAAATGGACAGTAGAGACTCCAAGTGGTAAAATTAAGATTGTAGATCCTCAAAGTATTATGCCCGTAAGGGAAGGATTGAAGATAACTTTTACTGTTGACGGAGTACCCTTTAAAGGAGAAATAAAGAATCAAAAATAGACAATCAAATTATTAACACGTTATGGGATTATTAGACGATGTGGTCAGTGTACCACGTAGAACAATGACTCTTTTCTTTCTGATTGATACATCGGGAAGTATGGTTGGTAACAAAATCGGAGCAGTGAATGATGCAGTGGTGAATGTTCTTCCTATGTTGGACGAAATCTCTGCTTCTAATCCAGATGCCGAAATTAAGGTCGCAGCCTTGGAATTTTCCAATGGTACTCACTGGCTTTATGATGAGCCTAAGTTGGCTTCTGATTTCGTTTGGCAGGATGTTTCTGCAAGTGGATTAACTTCCCTTGGTGCTGCATGTGCAGAATTGAGCAGCAAGCTTTCACGTAGTGGATTCATGCAAGCAGCAAGTGGTTCTTTCGCTCCTGCAATTATTCTGCTGTCGGATGGTGGCCCTACTGATGATTTCGAGAATGGTCTTTCGAAGTTGAAGAGCAACAATTGGTTCAAAGCCGCTATTAAAATTGCCATTGCCATCGGCGACGATGCAGACAAAGATGTTTTGACTCAGTTCACAGGTACTAACGAAGCAGTCTTTACCGTTCATAACATTGATGCTCTGAAACAGGTAATTAGAGTAGTAGCCGTGACTTCTTCCCAAATAGGTAGCAAGAGTAGCACCGCTGGTGAAACCACCAAGCAGGAACAAGTTATCAAAGAAGTGACAGATGCTACCAAGGATATTTCCGGAGCACAGTCTGGCGCAACTCCTGATCCTAATGCTGCCGCCGCACCAGCTGTAGATAATTATGATGACTGGGATTAATAGATTTCAATGAAAGTAATTCAAAGCAGATGCCAGGGAGAAAGTCATAAAGCAACGAATAAGGTTTGTCAGGACTACTGTCTGGCAGAATCAAATGATGCGTCAACCATTGCCATTGTATGTGATGGTCATGGGGGAAGTCGCTATTTCCGTAGTGATGTAGGTGCTGTGTATGCAGCCGAAGTCGCTAAGGAATGTGTTGGTGTGTTCCTTCAAAATGTGGAAAGCCAGTTGTTTAGCGAAGCTTCTTATACAGCCGTTGAAGCGATTACTACGGAGCGTAGTAAAAATGACCTTCGCAAAAAGAATGAGCGTGACAGGCTGTTCCAGCAGCTTTTCTCCTCTATAATATACAATTGGCATGAGCGAATTTTGAAGCATGCTGAAGAAACACCTTTGTCGGAAGAGGAAAAGCAAACGGTAGATCCCAAACACATTGCCGATTTCGAGAAAACTGACGCACAAGGCAACCGTACCGGATTGGAAAAAACTTACGGATGTACATTGATGTGTTATGTCCAAACTAATAACTATTGGTTTGCATTCCACCTTGGTGACGGAAAATGTATTTTCTTTGATGCCTCTGGTAGTTGGAAGGAACCCATTCCATGGGATGAAAGGTGCTTTTTGAACAAGACCACTTCTCTGTGTGATTCTGATGCTATTGATGAGTTTAGATATTGTTATGGTGGAAAGAAAACATTCCCGATGGCTATATGTCTAGGCTCTGATGGTATAGATGATTCCTTTGGTGAAACCACAAATATGGTAAACTTCTATGTTCAAATCCTTAAACTGTTAGGATCAGCATCTGTCGATGATGCACAAAAAGAGCTAGATTCGACATTGCCAGAGTTGAGCCGAATAGGAAGTAAGGATGACATGTCGGTTGTTTGTGTATATAATGATACCATCTTACCTGCTTCTGTCAATAATTTGATTGAATGGCAACGTGGCAATGTCAAATCACAAATTTTTGCCGTTAATGACCGTATAAAGAAATTGCAGGCTAAGAAAGTCTCTTTCCAGTCTGTTGATACACTTTCCTCAAAGGATAAAATAGACTATGATTATTGTATAAAGGAAATTGGACGGGCTTTTGAGACCAAGAAGGATCTTGCATCTAAATATGATAAGCTATCTTCTGAATTGTTAGGGAAAAACAGGGTTCCTTATACAGATGAAATAGGTTTCCTTGTGCTAGATGATAATGACATCCCCAATCAACCATCTTCAGATGAAGTTAAAGAGGGGACAAATGAGGAACCTAAAGAGAGGTCTAACATAGAGTTGGAAGATACCGACACACCTTCTGATACTGATATAAAAGAAGACTGCATTGAAAAAGAAATTCCAATAGAATAAATCATGAAGTTACAAGAGGCATTACAACAAATAGTCAAGCAATTTGGAGAATCCATTTTGGAGGAAAAACGTCTGGCGTATTTATTGTCCGACTTTTTAGCCTTTGAGGATTACCCTGCAATGCAACAAGTCATGAAAACACTTGTTGCTGAAGGTTACGGAGAAAAACTCTACAAACAAAGCCTTGACGAATCTGATTCTGACTATTTGGTGTTTGCAGATGGTGTAAAGAAGCAGCTCGTCACCAAAATGTGTTTTAAAAAGGAGTTTGTGAATTATGCCGTTGACAGTATATCCTTTGCTATTGGGAAAAAGGCTTCTGTATTAGAGCCTTTCGACAATGGCTTTGACCCTTATAAGAAAAAGGAAAGCGTAGAGTTAGAATCTCTCGACCAACGCCTTCATGGCTATAAGCAAGAGTATACAGATGCCATTGAGCAGTTAATAACATTACCTGAAGATATAGTTCATGATGCTCCTGGCTATTTTACAGTTGACGCTTTAAACAAACTATATGGTTTGCAGCTCAAGATTCAGATTCTCCAAAAAGAACTAAATATCACAGGTGATGACGATTGGTCCTCCTTGGCGATAAAATATAAACTTGATTCCCAGAAAGAAGAAAAGAGAAAAGCTGTCGAGGTTGCTCTTGAAAATGAAAAAAAGAAATTCGAGCAATCTTTGCAGCAATGTATTGTCTTACCTGAGAAATCATACATTCGCAAGTCTGGTCATCTCTCTGATGATGCAGCATCGGTACTAGATCCAATAGAAGCAGAAATAAAGGTGCTGTACAAAGAGTTGAATAAAAAATATGACGATTACTGTAAGAAGTTATCAGATAAGACTCTATCCAAATATGTTGTAACGCCACAACAGCGTAAGAATCAGATTATCAAAAAAATTATTGCACCAGGTGCTATTGCGTTACTTGGATTTTTTACTGGTATAAATTATCTTTCGTCAAAATCTCAGATAGATACTTTCAATACGACAATAGAACAAGCAGATCAAGCTGCTTCACAAGGCGATCTAGGTAAAGCGATGGGACTATACCAAAGTGCCAAGGATAATTATGATGGGACCTTTATGTCCAGTATGTATGAAGGTGAGGCTGAAGATAAAATTCAGGATAATTTCAAAACGATCTCTAATCAGTGTGAACAACTGATATCAGAAAATAAGTTAGGAGAAGCGAACGAACTTATAAAGTCCATTCCACAAACAGTTGTGAATAGCAATGAGGATGTCGCCTCTGGGGTTAAGTATTTAAACGAGACTTTAACGAAATCAGTAGATACAGCCTTTGATGACCTAATAAAGAATGTATATGTCAGTGGAGGTTCCTTTAATCAAGAGGGGCAAGCTTTACTGGATCAACTTTTGCAGGTTAAGCCTAATGACTATTGGTTGAACTTCATTAAGAATAAGGTAAAATGAACAAAAATTCAAAAAAAATAATAAAGTCTTTAATGCTGTCTGCAGCCTTTTCATTAATACACAATAATGCAAAGGCAACAGAAACAGCTGTCGTGACTACAGACCTTTTGGATTTTGATAACAAAGAAGGTGCGATAGATTTGCTTCGGTCAAAAATTATCCGAAACGTGGCAAAGGTTAGTCCTAATGGTACTGTAAGATACATTACTGGACATCGTTCACACATGTCACATCGCTCCGGTGGTGGCGGTGGAGGCGGCCATTATTCTCACGCTTCCCACATGTCAAGTTATGGTGGAGGTAGCTCAAGTCACAGTTCTCACAGCTCTAGTTCCTATAGGTCCTCTGGTAGTTCAAATATTTATTCTGCACCAGCGAAGCCCAAGAAAACGTATGCCACGTATTCGCTTGGTGATAGGACCTTAAAATCAGGGTTGTATGGAGCAGATGTTACATCACTAACAAATCTCTTGGTTCAGAATGGCTACATTCGTTCACGTTGGGTAAAAGAGAAGAGCGGTTTTTCTCTTTATTCTCCTGGTATAGTTTCTGCCATCAAACGTTTCCAGAAAGACGCTTCCTTGAAGCAAACTGGTATTGCAGATGCAAATACTATTAGTCGCCTGCGCACATGGGTAGCTGGTAATACCACCTATATGTTGGGCGTAAGGGATTTATCATACTCTGATGGCTCTACTGTTGCTGGAAATGATGTTGACGAACTTGTTGCTCTCTTGCAGAAAGCTGGTTATTCTCCTGACCCTTCTAAGCTAACCAAGGAAGGGGGACATTATGTATTTACCCAAGACATTGCAATAGCTGTCAAAATGTTCCAGGCATTCAACAAAATGGATCCTACCGGAGTCGTTACAGAGTCTCTTGTCGAAAAACTTAAGACCAGTAGAAAATGAAAATAAAGGTTGATTCTAAAATATATCACGATGCCTGTATATCAAGAACGGTATATAGCATGTGCGATAACTTCTTCATCAAGAGGGAGTCAGTTCTTGATGGCGAAATCATTGAATTTACAAGGAAAGATGGAAGTACTCTTAGTGACGAGGACGTTGAACATCAGTTTTTTGAACGCCTTAATGACTATAAGCTGAGAACTATCATCGACGCAGAGACTCATGACATCAGAACAATTCTGTATGCCAAGGCATTTGCCGAGAGTGATGATTTAACAGAGGATATAGAATGATTGATTATACTTTGCTGCCATTTACATTCCAAAAGATCTCAGGAAAAGAAGTTCTGGTAAATGAAGTTGGGGACATGATTATTGCCCCCTATGGAACTGTGGAGTCAATAGTCAATCATACAGGCATTGATGGTGATTTATATAAATCGTTAGTCGCAAATTTCTTCATCTCGGAAGAACCTATTCCTCAATTATTAGACATATTTGCGGAGCGTTTGGCAGAGAAGAAGAGATTCCTGGAAAAGTTCACATCCTTGCATATCTTTGTGTTGACACTGCGATGCAACCAGAATTGTGTGTACTGTCAGGCATCAAGCAGAGATAAGAGTATGTATTCCTTCTCCATGAACAAACATACAATGGAGAAGGCCGTGCAACTTATGTTTAAATCTCCAGCACCTGTTCTCACAATGGAGTTTCAAGGCGGTGAACCATCTCTGGAACCTGAAATGTTCCGGTACGGAATTGAACTGGCAGAGGAACAGAATAAAACCGAACATAGGGAAATGCGATATGTGCTTTGCAGCAATAGCATAAATCTTACAGAGAAGGTTCTTGGCATCTGCGAACAATATCATGTCATGATTTCCACATCGTTGGATGGGCCTGAGTTCATTCATAACAGAAACCGTGGAAAAGCAGACAGCTACGAGAAGGTTATTGCAGGTATAAAGAAAGCTCGTGCCCGATTAGGACAAGACTGCGTTTCCGCCCTAATGACGACATCAGAACTGTCGTTGGATTATCCTGAGGAAATTGTTGATGAATATGTACGAATGGGATTCAGTGGCATGTTCCTTCGTGCCCTTAATCCGTATGGACTCGCTGCTAAGAATGATGACTGGACCCTCTATACCGATAGATTCATAGAATTCTTCAAGAAAGCACTGAACCATATCATCGAGATAAACAAAAAGGGAACTTTCTTCGTAGAGGAATATACCGCTATCATTCTCCGAAAGATGCTCACACACTTCAATACAGGATTCGTTGACCTGCAATCACCTGCAGGAATCATCAATTCTGTTTTGGTTTACAACTACGACGGCTATGTTTATGCCTCAGATGAATCCCGAATGTTAGCGGAGTTCAATGATTATACATTCCGCTTGGGAAGTGTTGACGACGATTACCAAAGCATTGTGTTTGGCAAGAAGGCAAATAAGTGTGCAAAGGTTTGGGCCGACGAAGCACTTGCTGGTTGTTCAGATTGTGCATGGAAGGTTTACTGTGGTGCAGATCCAGTGAGAAACTATACCACGCAACATGACTTATATGGACATCGTCCCACATCTCTGTTTTGCCGCAAAAACAAAGCTATAATCGAATACATTGTCTCTCTAATGATAGAGCGTCGTAATGAAGTAATGCCGATATTTAAAAGATGGTTATTATGAAACAAAGAACATTTGACATAAATTCCAATGATAATACATTGTTCGTTACCGAGCAATGTAATAATCATTGTATCATGTGTTGCCAACCACCTTCTAAGGCTGATGATATTGAGGCTTTGTATGAGCAAAACATTCAGAGAATTCAGGAGGCCCCAAAAGATTTACCCGTTCTTGGAATAACAGGCGGAGAACCGACATTACTTGGTGATAAACTTATCTCATTGGTGGAAGAAATACGAAAGTGTTTACCCAATACAGAAATCCACATTCTTTCCAATGGAAGAAATTTTTCTGATAAGCATTATGCAGCCAGTCTTGCTGAGGTTGGTGACGGAAAGCTTGTAATGGGCATTCCTCTTCATTCCGACTATGGCCGTGACCATGATATGATAGCGGGAGCTGTCGGTGCATACAAAGAAACAATGGAAGGGTTATATAACCTCGGCGCTTTAAATGTATGCATTGAACTTCGCATTGTGATGAATCGACTCAATTATCATCGATTCTTGCCTATGGCTCACTTCATCCACAAAAACTTGTCTTTTGTTGGATGGACTGCTTTTATGGGCATGGAGCTTATAGGCTACGCTGTTAAGCACTATAAATCTATATGGATTGAGCCAAAGGAATATATACCGCAGCTCACCGCTGCTGTTAAATATCTTGCAGATTGGAATAGTTATGTAAGCATCTATAACATTCCTCTCTGCCTCTTACCTGAAGAAATGTATCCTTTCGCACAGAAGAGCATTTCGGATTGGAAAAATAATTATCTGGGCTTCTGCGACGGCTGTTCCATGAAGGACAAATGCTGTGGATTGTTCACTACCTCAAAGGAACCCTTCAAAGGACTTCATCCGATTTTGTCTAATGACGTAATTTAGAAAGCTTATGGGAACATGTAAATACTGTGGACTCAGTTGTGGACTCTTTCGCAAATCACATGAGGAATGCGAAAATAAGCACAATCAAGGGATACAAATCCTTGAGGACGCTTTGCGTTCGTATCTAAGTGATCAAATTAATGTTGGCACTCTGAAAAAAAAGATAGACCAGGTGAAGTCCGGCAACTTTGTGTCAGATCCAGATATTGCAATTTCGTCAGCAAAGTGCATTGACGAGTTCACCGAACGTATTCACTGGCCGTTCCATTCCGTGGTTTTGACCAAGATTAAAGAGTTTCTTGCCAACATCGGCATTCCATATAACACCATTAATGTGAATGGGTCGCTGGACCGTCTTAGTCAGAAGATGGTTCGTGGTTTCATGGCAGAGTACTTTACAGGTCGCAAGGACTTATCACGTTCTCTTCAGATTAGTCAGCAAATCATGCAAACTCTACCACTTTCCTACGAGCAGCGTCAAGACGCTTATCTACACATGCTGAATCAGGCCGGAAAGAACTATCTGAAAGATGGTTTGATGTCTGATACAGAGCAACATAAGATTGATGAGTATGTCAACACCCTGGGTATTCAGATTAATCAACTACCTGCAAAATATCAGGATTCTGAAATCAGCAAGTTGGGACAAGCGACAATATTGAAGGAAATTCAGAAAGGAATCATTCCAAATACAGGACTGACCGCTCCTATTATTTTAGGGAAAAATGAATCTGTTCTTTGGAGTTATGGGGGAGTTAGTCTATATCAAGAGAAGATTACAAAGGAATGGGTGGGTCGAAGCAGAGGAATGAGCTTCCGCGTGATGAAAGGCGTGTATTACCACACTGGAGGTTCAAAAGGTCATCCTGTTGAACATAGCAGAATGGAACTCCAAGGAACAGGCTCTCTCTTTGTGACCAACAAAAATCTCATCTTCTACTCTCAATCAAAGGGATTGAAGATACCATTCAATAAGATTGTTGGTATCACTCCGTACTCTGATGGCATCGAAGTCCACAAAGATGGTGCCAACGCCAAGCGCATCACCATGCAGGGCTTCGACCCTTGGTTTTTGATGAACATGTTATCATTAATAAGTAACCTATCATAAGCTACGATAATATAATAAATATGTCTCAGCTATCTGTTGAAATAAGGAATATAATTAAAGAAAAAGGTATCGGCTTTTTGTTAGATGAGCGATTCATCTATATGCTTGATGATACCTATCATTTTAGAGATGATAGAGCCAAACGTTCTGTTATTAGTAGTTTAATTGCTGATGGCGGAATGTCAGAACTTGTTAAGCATAAGAATTCCGATCTAACATTACTCGTAAGTAAACTAGCAAAAACATTAGTTCGTAAACATGGATATCAGGAGGCCATTGTTAATGAAGTGTTAGAGGATATTGCAGATGCCATGGATAAAAAAATATCTGCTTCGCAAACTAAACACAAAAATATTCCAGCCCCAAAACGCATTCACTTTCCACCCATACCCAAGAGGAGAGTTGTAAATCCTCAGCCGAATTTCCCCCAACCCAAACCGACAAAAGGCAGTCATAAATTAGGAATAAAAGCTTTCTTTATGTTGCTATGGGCATATCTCGGACTGTTCGGAGGTTCAGCTATCTATCTAACTGACTGGTGGGTATTTGGAATGATGATAGTAATAGCATTAATCCACATGTTCACAATACTTATTGTGTGGGTAAGCTTTACTGACGGGACGCTTAACAACAATATAAAAGCAGAAGGTGCATTCTCTGCAATTTTGCCATTCTGTGTGCTGAACGCATTAGTTCCAACAATATGGCTGATTTTAGAATTAGTCTTTTCATATAGTATTGAAGTTGGAATTGTCGGTTTATTTTCATCGTGGATTTTAACACTGTTCTACTTTGTGTTTACTTCAGATATATATGGGAGATATATTGGTTATTCAGACTCAGATAAAACTGTTTTCAAAAAATCATTTTGGATTTCATTTCTCATCATTTCCTTAGTTTATATTATGTTCTTTGCATTACCCATTATAACAGTGAACTGTTATAATGCTCGGATATGGTTACAAGAAAGGAATAATATTGAATTAAGAAAAGCAAGAACAAAACAAGTTGTACCTCTTTCGTTTATGGGAATAACAGTTGGAGAAGACACAGCCTATGTGTTTTCTTATGTCCGAAATAATCTTTCGTTGCCTATTAGTGAAGAAGAAGGTATGCTGGAAGATTATTCACCTGTAGATACAGCTTCCAGCGAAATAGGTAACAAAGAAATAAAGACTCGCCAAGTTGTTGTAATAGAAAGAGATACTACTGACCTTCGCAAATATGTATTTTCCGTTGAATGGTATGGGCAAAATACTGATGTTGATTTATTTGTCACCCGAGGTAAGGTTAGTAAATTGGTTATTTCACACAGCAATGTAAAAATCGACACATTGTTAAATATGTTTTCAGCGAAATATGGCATTCCTGAAATCTACAACTGTCAAAATAAAAATGGTCAATACGTGTCTGCTTACGCCTCATGGTCACAAGATTATAGATATAGGCTTAATTCCTTCAGGTATGGACATTGGTTGAGCCATGACTATAAGCCATATTATGTGTGGACATATAAAAATGGATACATAGCAATTTATAATAGCTGGACTTCGTATTTTGATGATGATGCTGTTATTGAATATTGTGACAATAGTGAGATTCAATATTTAAAATCTATTAATGAACAAGAGGCGAAAGAATTGGAAGATAATAGGAGACAGGAAATTGAGGCAGAAAAGGCTATGACTAACCAGAGAAGACTTGATAGTATAAATGCTATAAAAGAACAGGCTGAGCAGCGAAGAAAAGCATATAAACAAATATAAATTATTGAATCACAATTTATTTGTAAATTTATTAACGGATAAACAATTAAGATATGGCAAAGTTAAGTTATCATATATTGAGAACCGATACCGGCAACATGACCGATAAAAGTGAAAAAGTTTCGTTTTATTACCCAAAACATGGTTATGCAGTGGTGAAGCTCACATCTTATGGGAACTACGATATTGACATGAACTCCTATGATGTCACGGAGAGCTCTTTTAAGAGAATGTCCGAATACAAGGATGCCGTCATTCGTGTTTCACAGAAAATGGTTGATGCTTATGAGAAAGAGAATGATGCCTACACTCGTATGGAGAACCAATTTCAGCAAGTACATGGTAAAGACTACTACGAGCGGAAGTTGGAAGGAAAAGTTCCACAAAAGTATGTGCGTCGGACATACGATGTCCCGAAGACAAAGGATTCAGAAGTTCGCGAGCTTTTGAAGAAGGAAGCAGAATCTTACTTTCACGGAAAGAACCCAAGCGTTACAGAGGTTGACAAGTTTATCAACCAGCGTTGTGAGGTTGCTTATGCTGAACGCTATAATTATTGGGAAGAAGCTAAAAAGATTTTTGATGAGATTGAGACTTCCCATGAGGAGAAAGAGAACGAGCGCTTCATGCAACAACTCAACGACGAACGTATGAAAATGCGTTCATTCATTGATGGTGATGAACAGACGGTGATAGTCGATTTGAAGAAAGCACTTGAAGGAATGTCCATTCCTCTAAACCTCTCTATCGAAGCTGACTATGACCAGAGTCTATCGAGACTTGACGTTGACATCATTATGGATGACGGATTGAATGTTCCCGCTAATAAAGCATCCATACTGTCAACTGGCAAGATTTCTATCAAGTCAAAATTAGTAAGGGAAGTTGAAGAAGCAAAGACCTATTGTGGTATCAGTCTTTTATACTATATGGCATCCGTACTTTTTAATGTGTCACCAAACATTAACAAGGTGGGACTGACTCTATGGGATGAAGCTAAGTTGAATGGGCTCTGCTGGGTGGAATTTGCTCGGGAGAAGTTCCAGAAGTTGCGCAAGAGCCAAGTGTTCCCTGTTTCTGACATCAATAGCTGCTATCCTGTACTCGATATGCGTCAGAATCGCGACGCCCTCACCTTGTACAAAATTCCACGCGACGAGTTCATTGTGGAGATAGACAAGCATAAAGCGGCTCTTTCAGTATAAGTATATGAGGAATAGATTAGGCCTATTAGCAATACTATTGCTCTTGTGGAATCCCATTACCCTATGGCTTCTCACAGGTAGCATTGTTGTGGGGATTATTGTGCCTGCATTAGTTCTGCTCATAGGCTTTTTCATAGCAGGTCGCTCTTCTTTACGCTTGAAAGTTTGGGCCTTTAATATCTGTACAATACTCAGTATCTGCTATCATGCTGAGTTGGTGTTCAGAACTTTTGGGACAGATAAAGATATTCCCAATCTTTATGAGTTGCATGGTTCATACTACTTCAACCGTCCCAACCTTGACCAAAAGTTTAGAACAGAGGAATATGTTAGCCGATACAGAACCAATGTCCAAGGATACAGGATTGATGCCTTGACCAATCAACGTAATAGTATCAAACAGTGTGACTGGATGTTCATTGGAGATTCCTTTACTCAGGGAGCTCAGGTGGACTATGCTGACTTGTTTTCTTCACTTGTCTATCGCGATTTCCCCGACAAGACGATTGTGAATGCAGGTATAAGTGGGGCCGGACTGTATGATGAATTGAACTTTTTCAAAGACAAAGGCAGTAAACTAAATCCGAAAGTTGTATTCCTGCAAATTGGCGTATTTAATGACTTCGTTAATGTGAAAGAGCGTAAGGCTACTTTTCAGGATTACCTGTTGGACAAGTCATCTTTGTACAGATACCTATCATTCAACATCTTTAATAACGACCAACTTCCATTAGGTCGTTGGACAGAGCCATTTTTCCCAAACCTAGAGGATAATATCGATGGTAACATTCTGTATAAGCCCACAAGCGAACGAAAGGAACAGGACAAGGCTAACTTTGCCCTTTGCATACAGCAGTTCAAGAATGAAGTGGAAAAGAACGGCGGCAAACTTGTGTTGTTACTGATTCCTTCTAAGGAGCAGGTTTCCGACAAGATGTTGGATGAAGTCATCAACAAATATGGGATTGACAAGAATGATTTAGACCTTTGGGCCGCAGATAACTTCTGCGACAGCGTAGCCAAAGCAAACAGTCTGCAAATGCTCAACCTCCATAATGATTTCAAGTCATCATCTTCATTCCCGTTTTTTCTGCAGGACGAGCACATGAATGTCGTCGGCCATAGACTGATCGCGGAGAGTATAACAAAATCCTTTGGCAAGGATGCCCATAAATACGAATACATGAGTGAAGGAAACAAAAATGAGAGATACCCGACTCTGAATACTACCAATAACTTGCTACTTTACCAGTCGCAGACCGAAGATTTTTATCAAATCTGTAGAAAGGACATCTGGGGGAACAGCAACAAGGTGTTATGGAGTAGCGTGAAAGAACTTGTACACCCTACCATAAACTCTTCCGATTCGTTGATGGCGTTTACGGAAGGCAATCAGGATAAAAGTCAAACAGATGTAATCTTATATGACTTTATGAATGATAGGAGCTGGAAAGTCAACAAAGATGGCACCTTTGCTTCAATTCCCACATTCAACCGCTTCGGAAATATGCTCGTTTATGCAGAATGGAAGGACAATTCCGAGAGCCCTTATATTTCAGGATATGATATACTATTATCCAAGACTTGCTTCTCTTTCTCTGATGGTGCAGAATGCTGGCGGCCTATATTTTCTTATGGGGGTGACAGCATATACTATATAAGCAAAGAGCAGAAATCCGATAAATTTGCCATCAAGACTTACTCTATAGCCACAGGCAACAAAAGTTATATTCTAAAAGTGGATTATGACATTTGGGACATTGCCCTGTCGCCTACAGGAAAGTTCATCGCTTATGCGGGTAACAAAGATGGTAATTGGGATTTGTTCTTTTACGAGATTGAGACTCGAAAAACAAGGCAACTGACAAAAACCATCGGGGATGAATGGGATCCTTCATTTGGAGCCACTGATAATGAATTGTGGTTTGCGGGGGTATTTGGTATTAACAATGGCATTTATCGCATGATAATTAGCAGATGAGGAGATGGAGTAAGATATTGATTTTGATTATGAGCATCCTGATATATACCTACTTTGTCGGAATGTTCACGATATATCTTGCCTTGCTGTCTGGCGTGATTATAGTATCTTTGCGGCTGGGCCAAGGAAAGAAATCGCTTCCACTCCTTGTTGTGCCTATAGTCTTGCTGTTTCTTGGTTTTTTGATGTTCCGTGGGTATAGCACGAACTATACGATGCCCCTTGGCTATTCCATTTTCGCTTTTTCAGGCATCGCATTGCTAGTGGATTGCTATCACAGTCGAAAGACATATCCTGTCTTGGATTCGTTGCTTTACCTGTGGTTCTTCCCTAAAATGCTCGCAGGTCCAATTATTAGAATTGAAGATTTTTCAAACCAGTTGGATAAGGTACCGCACATAGATGCTGTTACCATTTATGCTGCGTTTAAGATTATTGTGTTTTCTGCATTCTGCAAATTTATTGTTGCAGACAGCATTTCTCTGTATCTAACGGATGAGCTGTATGGCTTCGATGGAATACTTGGCATCATTCTCTTTGCTTGTCAGCTATATGTGGATTTCCTGGCATATTCGAACTTTGCTATAGCTTTTGGTTTGATATGTGGAATATCATTGCCAACGAACTTCCTGGCTCCGTATAAAAGTAAATCGTTCAGTGAGTTCTGGCGAAGATGGAACATCACCTTGTCGGCATGGCTTAAGGATTATATCTATATACCTCTGGGAGGAAATAGAAAGGGGCAAAGTCGCAAGGTACTCAATGTCTATGCCACATTCATAGTTAGCGCGTTCTGGCATGGGTTGACTCTGCCGTTCTTCATTTGGGGCCTTGCCCATGCTACTCTTGTTGCGATTGAGAGTAAGTTGCTTGTACTCCGATATACAAAATGGAAGCAGAACACTTATCAGCTTTTTGTTCTTTGTGCTGTCGTTATTCTCTGGCAACTCTTCCGTATGGAAGACCTGAATGGCATGGTGGCACTTGTAACCCGTCTATCTGATTTCAGCGTAGGTGTGGACATGAAGCTAATTGTTGTTACCATCATCGTTATCGCTTGCGTCGCTCTCATAGACTCAAAATGGGTAAACAATGCTGTCTTCGAATTGCCGAATGATCCGAAACGTATATACGGCGAGGTATCTTTGCTCAGTATAATGTTGATGGCCTTGCTACTTTGCCAATACCATCCCTCGTTTAATTTTTTCTATTTCAGATTTTAGCTATGGTCATACTTGGAATATCAGCATATTATCACGATAGTGCCGCCGCACTGATTGTTGACGGAAAGGTTATGGCTGCTGCATCTGAAGAAAGATTCTGCAGAGTGAAGCATTATAACGGATTCCCTTCTAAAGCATGCAGATGGTGTTTAGAGCAGGCATCTTTGACAATAAGCGATGTAGATAAAGTGATTTTCTACGAAAAACCTTTTGTTAAATTTGAAAGAATCATCAGGTCGGCTATTCATTATGCGCCTAAGTCCTTTCAGACTTTCTTGAAGGCAATGCCCATCTGGCTAAAGGAGCGGCTAAATATGAGAAGAACCATTGCTCGGGAACTTGTAATGTCCTTTGGCAATGCCCCGAAAAAAGTGCTGTTTTGTCGTCATCATCTGGCTCATGCGGCGATGGCATACACGACCTCGCCATTTGAAAATAGCGCAATATTGGTCATAGATGCCGTAGGTGAAGATGCTACGACATCAATCTTTAAAGCAGATGGTAACAGCATCAGATGTATTGAAGAACAGAAGTTCCCACATTCTCTTGGATTGCTGTATTCCTCTTTCACTTATTATTTGGGATTTAAGGTCAATTCTGATGAATACAAGGTTATGGGGCTTGCACCATACGGTGATAAGAATTCTGAACAGACTAAACTTTTTATCGACATCATTAAGCACCAGCTGATGAAGATTCAAGATGATGGCTCCATCTGTTTGAATGAACGCTATTTCTCGTTCATGTATGGATTGAAAATGGTGCCAGATAAGACTTGGCTGAAACTTTTTGGAATTAAACGCCGTAACGTAACAAACAAGATAGAACAAGTACATTGCAACATGGCTTATGCTATTCAGCAGGTGGTCGAAGAGATAATCTTACTCATGGCTAAGCATGCTAAAGAGGTTACCAAAGAGAACAATCTTTGCGTAAGCGGTGGCTGCGCTTTAAATTGCTCTGCAATAGGGAAACTCAACGAATCCCGTTTGTTTGAACAAGTTTATGTTCCTTTTGCCCCAGGCGATGATGGTTGCGCCATTGGTGCAGCCTTGTCAATTTGCGAAGAAAGATACTCTGAAAATAATAATCCATATACTGGACCGTCGTATTCTAATAAAGATATTGAAGATTCTCTTAAGGCTAACGGTTTAGTCTATCAAAACGTAGAGGATTTTAAGTCCTTGTGTGAAATGGTTTCAGGAGAGTTGGTTAGTCAGAAAATTGTTGGGTGGTTCCAAGGTCGAATGGAATTTGGTCCTAGAGCATTGGGTAACAGAAGCATTCTCGCAGATGCAAGGAATCCTAAGATGAAGGAATTGATAAATTCTAAGGTGAAGTTCAGAGAATCATTTAGGCCTTTTGCACCCGTGGCTCTTCAAGAGGATGCCTCCGAAATATTCGAAATTGATGGCATCTCTCCATATATGATGTCAACTTATAAAGTAAAGAGTAGCAGCGATACATATCCTGCCATTACTCATGTTGATGGAACAGCCAGGATTCAAACGGTTAATAAGGTAGATAATCCTGCTCTTTATACTCTATTAGCAATCTTCAAGAAGGAAACGGGGGCTCCCTTGTTGCTAAACACCAGTTTCAATGTCATGGGAGAGCCAATAGTATGTAACCCCAAAGATGCCATTGACACATTCATGAAATCTGGGATAGACATACTTGTAATTAATAACTATATGATAAGAAAGAAATGAAGTTCCTAAAAGAAATCATAATGTTCATCGTGGAAACGAGAAAATGGTGGTTAGCACCGATTCTCTTAGTTCTACTAATAGTCGGCTTATTAGTCATATTTGCCGATTCAGCTGTTGCACCTTTTATATATTCATTATTCTGATATGGGAAAAAAAGTATTATGTGTCATTCAAAGATTTGGGAAGGCTATTAGTCGTATCATCGTAGATGTACTATTGACCGTTGTTTACGCCCTCCTAATTATTCCTTATAGATTGCTTCTTGCTAAACCCAAGAGTGGGTGGGGCAAACCATACTGTTTGGAAAAATCTGATATTTTTGAAAATATGTGGTGATTCGTACGAATGGATAATGCCAATCTTATTCTTACTTGTTCTCGTCGTTCACAAAAAGAGAAGCCACGTAAGCAGTAAACACTCCGAATATGCCCACGCCGGAAACCATCAGGATACTTCCGATAATACGTCCTTCAAGGGTTACTGGATATTTGTCGCCATATCCAACGGATGTGATGGTTTCAACCGTCCACCACAAAGCATCACTAGATGTCTTTATATTGCTTGCAGGATCCTTTTCCACAATAAGGATAGAAATGGCAGAGAATATCATGAGCAGAATGGTAATGATGATCACAGACATCATAGTTCCTTTGATGCGACTATGAAATACATACTTCATAAGTACTGTAGCTGAGCGGAAAGCACGAAGTATTCTTAGGAGGCGAAGCAAACGGAAAAGTCTACCCGCACGCAGGATGTCTAGTGCTGGAATTGAAGATATTAGGTCTATCCATCCCCACTTCATAAATTTCCATTTGTTTTCAGCATTATAGAATCCTCTTGTAAAATCAGCCAAGAAGATGATACATATTCCATTGTCAATAATTTGCAATAGCCTGTTGATTTCATCTGATACATGAAAAAATGTAGTAACCACAAAGGCTCCGAGGACATATACTGATAATAGCGCCCGTTTGGTACCGCTGTAGCACTGTCGTGGTACCAAGCGGAGCACTTTGTTGGTACCGCTCGTAGCGCACAAGTGGTACCGGTACCACAAGGGTGCTACGAGCGTGGTTAAGATAGGCACTATCAGCGTGGTCAAGTAACACACTGACCTATGCCTTTTTATTTCGGCATCGTTTTCTGGCGTAAGTTTTTTCTTCTGGACTCACCCTTCAGGTCGATGTGATGAGATGAGTTAAACAGCCGATCCATAATGGCATCAGCCAGAGTTGGTTCTGCGATATAATCATACCATTTATCAAGTGGCAACTGAGAGCAGATGATTACGGACTTCTTTTCATATCGTTCTTCGAGTAATATGAGTAACGCTAATCTGGCATTATTGTCGAGAGGCTGCAAACCAAAATCATCAAGGATAATCAAATCGTTCTTGTCAAGCTTTGTAATCAAGTCGTTACGGGTTCCTTCTATTTCAGTTTGTTTAAGCACCTCTGCAAAGCGGTTTAGATTCAGATAAAGCGTCTTTAAACCAATTCTGCATGCTTGAGTTCCAAAGGCATTTGCAACAAAAGTCTTACCACATCCAGTTAATCCTGTTATGATAAGATTTTCTCCTCTACGTATAAAACCACAGTCTGCAAGTGAATCGAACTGTTCCTTGGTCAGATTTCTTGCAACAGAACAGGTCACGTCTTCAATGTTAGCTTTCAACTTCAGCTTGGCAGCCTTCAGTAATCTTGCCGTACGATTATCATCCCGGAAACGATTCTCGTTGTCGATCATCTTGGATACAGCTCCTTCTATACTTGGGCGATTCTGTATTGGTAGCTTCATCAGATCCGCAAAAGCCTCTGCCATGCCTTGCAGTTTTAAGCTCTTCAAACTTTCTATCAATGCAGTAGTCTTATCCATGGTGATCCTCCTTTCCTTCTGGCTCTATATTCTTATATGCCTTTGCTCCTCTTACATGGTCGTGGATAGGAGTTACCGAGATACCATCACCATAATCATCCTTGTCACGATTGTTCTGAAGCATCGTCAACAGAGCCTTATAACTTGCATTGCCAGACTGTTCTCTCATAATGCGGCAAGCATGTTCAAGACGATTATATCCATACTTCTTAGCCAAAGAAAGCACTCCGTTACATTTGCCATAGGCCTGTTGCGGGAAAGTAGTCTTAGCCAATATATCAGATATAGTCCACTCTACGGAAGGACCGATGCGGGCTCCCCATTCGATGAGCTTAGCTGCATTGACCTCTTTACGCTCTTCATAGGCCAAATGCTTGTCAGGCATGTGTACCTTATCCGTTGTATAACCATAGGGGATGGTATTTCTGCTATGTAAACAGATAAGTTCATTACCAGCATATACCTCAACATATTCAACATCCCACATCACCTTTACAATCTGGCCTACATATTGGTAAGGCACACTGTAAAAGTGGCGTTCAGAACCTACACAGACATGATAGGTTGCACTGAGCTTTACCTCCTTTCGCATACGAAAACGATACATCTCGTCAGGAAGAGACAGCATATTGGGTTTCTCGTATTTTTCACAGATTTCCCAACGTGAACTGCCCTTATAAGGACGAGAATTGTACTCATCAAGAAGCTCTATAATACGATCGTTAAGAGCAGATAGTGTATAGTACTCTTCATTCTCCAAACGTGCGTACACGTACTGGTAGAGTTGATTAACTGCACCTTCTACCGCTCCTTTATCTCGAGGCTTACGCACTCTACATGCAGTAGATTCTATTCCATATAATTGTGCCCACTCAACGTTGGCATCAGAAAATGAAAGACTATAACGATCAGACTTTGTGACCCATTGTTTCATGTTGTCGCTCTTAGCTACTCGCGGTGCTACACCCATGTACTCCAATCCATTATTGAGACCATGGTAGAACCATTCTGTTGTAGCCTTGGGCATAGCCATCATAAAGATGAGGTTACTATAGGGCATTACGCATACGAGAACGACTAACTTCTGTTTGACCTTTGTCTTGTAATCGGTAAGATAAAGAGCGTCACCAGCAAAGTCTATTTGCCACTCTTTTCCTGGCTCATGGAGGTTATGATATGAGTAGTCGTGACTTGCACGATACTCACATACATATCTTTTGAATTGGGTGTAACCATAACGGTCAGAACATTCTTTGCAGTAATAGTCCTCATACACATACTGAATGTTTGCATGCTTGCGGCTTAGACGCTTGACAATCTCGGCATCATGCGATCCAACTCATCCTTTCGGCCATCTGTCGTAGCAGGAACCTTGTCTGGCATAAAAATGGTTTTCAACTCGCTATCTGGCATGGCCAGTAGCTCATCATAACTCTTGTGAGTGTCATCGGCCATCTTTTTATAGCCGGACACGACTCGCTTGCTACAGTGGACTTCTGCACATATCGCTTTTTGCGACTTGCCACCAGCAAGCGAATGCAGGATTTGCTTCAATCTTTGCATCTGTCTCACTTTTTTAGGTTAATACTTTGTTACTTAGGCAATAAGCCATAACAAAGATAAGGTAAGTTCAGATGTAAATATGATGCGGTACCAAGATTGTGATATAGGATGGTACCATAGGTGCGCTATGAGCGTGGACAAATAGTTTGATAGTTGTTTTGACTTATGCGGTACCAAACGAGTGATATGAAAAATCCATCCACGCTAAATGACGGTACCACGACAGCGCTACAGACGGTACCAAGCGAGCGTCATTATCACATATACAGATAACACCAATATCAGTATGTCAAATAAAGAAAGGTTGCTTGTTTTATTCATATCCTTAGGTTTTTACCAATCATTCAAGTTAGCTTCTCCTTCGGCTACAGTTGCCACTTCTGGGGAGAGATGGGGAAAGAAGTTTATACCAGTAACTCGTTCAACTTCCTTGATAGAATTCACATATTTGTCTATTGTACGATTGCCAGCGGTATTTCTGCAAATAAATCCTATTCCTTTTGGCTTTCCATTCAGGCATAAAACCACCTTGAAAAAAGCTTCTGGTACGACGACTTTATTTTGGCCAATAACCTCATGCTCTTTGCGGAGATATATTGGCCCGCATACAATGTATATATCCTTGTACTTTACCGCCCATTCACGGCAGGCCATTTCTATTTCGTTCCAGTCGCCGCTATTAAGATTGGCATGTTGTGGACACATATTTGTCATGAGAAACGATTCATACATTACATCTGCATCCCACTTGTTATCTCCAGCCGGACACATGTGCCCGCGGGTCCACCCACTTTTTTTATAATCCGAAGTGTTTGCCCGTGGAGCGGGCACATCTAAGTCTTCATGGAAAGCATTGCCAGGACGTTTGCCATCTCCATACGCATGCTCTCCAGTAAGATGCCAAGCCACCCAGTTGGGACAACGAGTATCTTTATTATAAGACACAACATATGCTTTTCGAACAAGCATCTGTTCGGGAACAGTACTAAGAGGTAATGGGATGTCTATCTCAAGACTGTGATTGGATTTATTATAAACGGCCTTTTTATTATCTGTCTTCTCAGAAGAAAAGAATAGACGCGACACTTCTACATCTTTCACAGAAGTTTTTTCCTCTCCTGTGCCTTGGCCTACGGAATTAAAGATTACCAAAAATAGGAGCAAGCCAAGTATGAAAAATGACAATCTGTACTCTTTCATTTTGCAAATGATAATAATTATTCTTCTAAATACGATACTAAACACAAGTTTGTTACACTTTTTGCTGTCTGAAAGACGTTTGTACTCAAGGATCTAATCCCTCAGACACCCCAATGGCACGACGAATACTCCATCTTCGCGACGATAGGCAAACTCACCACCAGTGAGTACCATCAAGAATGAAGGGGCTCGGAATTTTGTCATGTCTATGTCATTTGCCAAACTTATAAGATGCGAAGCACCTTCCTCTATCTCCTTGCTTCCAAGTTTTACTTCGACTGGAGCCCAACGTCCATCACTCAACAATATGATGAGATCGGCTTCCAGGTTATTGGCATCATGATAGTGACGCACCTGCCCACGAAGTGGCTCTGTGTAAACACGAAGGTCGCGAGTTGCTAATGATTCGAAGAGGAATCCGAAATAATTAAAGTCATCAAGAATGGCTTTTGGTCCAATACCGAGTGCAGCTACAGCAATGGATGGGTCAACAAACTGACGCTTATCTGAAGTTCTAATGGCTGTTTTTGAACGTAGTGATGGCTGCCATGCCTTGATGTCTTCAACGACAAACAGCTTGCGCAAGGCTCTCAAGTACACATCAAGAGTCTTGTTGGTCAAGGAAACATCGTTTGCCACGACGTCACCCATAATGGTTCTGCTGGTTGCCATAGTAGAGATATTTCTTGCCAGCGAGCGAAGAATAGCCCTTACCCTGTCTGGATCTTTACGAGTGTGGTCAATGGCACGGGCATCTCTTTCACACACAGCTTCTACATAGTTTTTTGCAACTTCAAGTGAATCTTCTTTATTAAGATTTAGGCTTGCTGGCCAACCTCCACGACAGATGATATGCGCCAGATCTTCAACCGTTGTCTGACTCATGGATGCCACCTCCTGATTGCCATCAAAAAGACTTTTCAGTGATATGGTTCCATTACTTTCTCCTGTTTCAAACAAGCTCATAGGGCGCATGCGTAGACGAGATATTCGCCCAGTGCCTGTGTGCATCACCTTCTCTGATTCATCTTTCTTCTTTTTAGCCTCTTTGTCATCCTCGTTATCTTCATATTCATCAACCGAGACACTTCCTGTCAGAATAAACTGACCCATGCCTGGATTCTGATCAACGGAAAAACGAACGGCATCCCAAAGGACTTTGGCATCCTGCCATTCATCGATTAACCTTGGCTGGTCGCCGCGAAGAAGAAGTGAAGGTTGAGTCTGAGCCATTTTCAGATAACTTGCTTTGCGGTCAGGATCCTGAAGATAGAGCACACTTTTAGCGGCATGAGCAGCAGTCCATGTCTTGCCACACCATTTGGGGCCAGTTACCAAAACAGCACCACTTGTACGCAACTTGAGTTGAAGGTATTCATCACAGACGCGAGATTTATAAGCTCTATTGTCCATTTTGCAAGATATTATGTAATCGCCGGCAAAGTTAATCATTTTCCGGCATCCAACCAAATTTATTCCTAACTTTATCGTTGTTTTGTTCCTAACTTTATTATTACTTTATTCCTAACTTTATAGCTGGTTTATTCCTAATTTTCTAATCTTTATCAAACTTGTAATGAAGCAATAGGATGATACCTGTGGGGATGACCAACATCGCAATAGAACACCAGATTACTTCTGACAGAAATTCATTGTGATATAGCTTAATATTGGCGAGGACTATCATTGCAAAGAAGATAGCAAGTACGATAATGCAGAGGATTAGAATGTAGAAAGCCGTGGAAGACATATACATTCGGCTCTTGGCTTTGGCTGCTTCATTGAATTGTTTGATGACTTCCGTCATATTTTTGTTAACAGCATCGGCAAACTCCTTGGTTTTCTTGTCAACATTGTCATTGAATTCGCGCATACAGCCATCCTTAGCTGCAATAATCATTGCACCTGAATCGTCGACAATCTTCTGGAACTCCTGCTGAAGGTCATAGGCAAGCGTGGGGTTGAGTGCCTTCTTCAGGTACCCAACTCCAGTGCTTGCTTCTGACTTAGTTTCGTTCATTACATTGATGAAGTCATCGATTTTTTTGCTGATAGACTTCATCTGCTCATTGGAAGCTTCAATCTTATTCAGGAGCTCATCGTTCTGCTCCTGCAAACGTGATTCCTTGGTATCGTTGTCAATCTGGTCATCATCCAGATTGAAGTCAACGTCGTTGAATTTATTCTTTGACATAGCTGAATCTCCTTATCTTTTCATACTTCGTCTGGCAGTAACACCTTTAGCATGTCGTGCGGAATGAGCACAGCGACGCGCAAACTCTAGGTCGTCTTCATCTTTTTTCCTGCCCCAACCTTCCTGATTGATTCCACCACCGCCTCCTCCTGAAGGTTGCATGGATGTGGCAGCATCCAGATAGCCGATGAAGAGCTGGACTGCCATATCGGAGAGTTCTCTCCAGTTAAGAATCTCGGTATAGTCAAACTCCTTCTCAAAGAAGTCATTAACCTCAGACGGGATGAAACAACTCACATTTTTATGGCGTTCATTATCATAGAATGAATAGCGAGACGAACCGTTAAACCAATGTGTGTAGTCACGATATGAGGATGCCGGAATGAACTTCGGTTCCAGAACAGGATGCTGCACATGTATAGTCTGGGGATGTACAACAAGACGCGGGCTAATCTCTGGCTTATGCTGATTTGAGTGCTGTTTCTGTTCCATCTGGTCATGCAACTTAGCCCATGTCTTAGGGAGATTGGTAACGGTGAGATTACGCCCTGTACCAAGTTCAGACGCCTTGTATCGACAGCCATTTTTATTGAGAGAATAACCATGAATGATACCTTTCTTATCAGGCGTGTTAGCCTTGACCAGATAGCCCATCTTCTCCAGCCAACGGAAGTACTCCATGAGGTTGAAGTGGTGCATACTCTTCAATACATAATAGCAATCATCAGAGATTTCTGGACGACGCTCTTCATGGATGACCGATGCCAGTTTCCAGCCTCGTTTAATCGCTACTTGTTCCGCTGCTTGACGTGCACGAAGATGGATGTCATGGTCGTTGTTGATTCGTCCAAGCTCATAAACTCGACACACAGCAGCATGAAGGTGTGGTATTCCGCTGTTTGACTCCAAGTGGAGCCAAACAGTCTGCTTGCTGTCTGCAAGATGTGTCTTGCCAGAATACAACTTTCCGTTCTTGTAACGCTCCTGCTTGTCGAACTCTTCAACGAATTCTTCCCATAGCTTCTGCCAGTCATCACGGGTGAAGTTAGTAGTATTTTCCTTAGCCGGACTAATCTCAAAACGTATCACGGAATTGTCGATCTTCCGTGGATATTGTGCTGCGGAAACCTTCATCGATTCCCAGATACTTGTAGCATCAAGATGCCCGGGTATGTACTTATCGAAGATACGAAATATCTTCTCGGGATGTTTCTTGTTTATCGACTCACCAGTGATATAACTGAGGTCGTTGCATCCGTATGAAATCGCTTTTGCGTTTGCAATCATAGACTTGTGTTATTTGAAAGTTATTTGTCATCATCCACGTCATCGTACTCCATCGGAATTCGGTCGGACTTTGTTATGTCATCAATATACTCCTTACACGCCTGGGCAACTATGTTGACGGACTTTAGCCACGTCAGCATCTTAGAACGGGTATGAAACAACGCTATCTTTTCATCTTCACGGAGACTTTTTAACGCATTGGTGAAGTTAAGCAAGTCTGCACGACAGACTGAAAAATTTTCGAGCAGCAGAGCTTCATAACAAGAGAGCCTTGCACGCGGATTATAGCCAAGGCTGCGTGCACGTATATACTCACTCTCGGTCATTCCGCATTTGGCGGCAATGGCCATCACTTCCGCTTTCTGCTTCAACGTAAAGCGTGTGTTGGTACCTATAAAAGGTCTCTTGTTAACCTTAAGTTTAGGATGCTTATTTGTGTATTTAACCATAATGATAGGGAAGAAAAATATTTTATAAAAAAGGATGGTGTGAGCCTGCGAACAACTGAGACAAACCTAACGGAAGGAAGGGTTGCGAGTAGCCTATGAGACAAACCAGCGATAGCGTGGTGTGGCACATTGGCATAACTCGCAACACAATTCCCGTCTTTTTAGCCTTCGGCAGGTTTTGGCTCTACATTAAGCATTGTTTGACTTGTCTGTAACTGTCCACGCTTGAAGACATCGTTCTGTCTGTTCAGGGTCGTAGGCAAGTTCGTTGAGTACATAGGAGGCATCAATAACCTGATTTGTCGGAATGCCTTCGGCGATGATGTCCAGAAGTTTCTTCACTTGGTTCTTACGATGCTTCATTAAAGTGGTGAAACTCTTGTCATGATCATCACCACAGTGTTTGACATAGCCAGAACAGAGGTAAGCATTGAGTGCTCTCACCTCGTCCTTGCTCAACTTCTCCAAAGGTCTTTTCTCACGACCGATGTTCATTGCAAGAATAATTGCATCAGCCTGATGAAGTTCCAACTTGCGAAGTCGCTCAAGGAACAAACGCATAGTGTTTCTGCGAATCACTTTCTGACTCGCCTTCTCTGTAGTCATCTTGTTTGACTCAGATGACTTGTTCTCCGTGGTGGAGGTTTGAGCAGCTGCATTCTGTATGTCCTGCTCAATGTTTTCGTTTAAACTCATATCTGTATCAATTAAAGATTATTGTTGATATTCCTATAAGAAGGATTCTTGTAAACTATAATCGTTGCCATTTCATTGAGACGGTCGGCAATACGTAATCCATACTTCTGATGTACTTGCGCAGGTGTAAGATTAGAAGAGACAATAGTGAAGAGCTGCTCATCATAGCGGCATGTCAGCAAGTCGGTCATCGGAGTCAATGTATTGCCGAAGGAAAGAGTCTCGACTGCTTCCGTTCCAAGGTCATCAACAGCAAGCATTCTTCTCATATAGATTGAGCGCCACTGCTCATTGCTGCTTTGTGATATTGTGGCAAGTTCCTTGGCTGCTAGTATTTGGAATCCATAAGTGGTGCCGTTGTATGAATCATTAATATTGAGCGCATTGATGAGATTCTGAATGGCTTTCATCATAGTAGATTTGCCATTTCCGCATCCGCCACAAAGAAACAGACAGAATTTGCCATTGTTGTTGGTCAGGAAATGCGCAGCTTTGCTTATTTGTAATTTTAATGCATCGCTTATGATGAATATGCGATGACGGTACTCTACCTCTGCAATTACTGCTGCTAGAAGATAGGATTCTGCTTGTTCTTGAGAAAGCGGAAGTTTAAAAGGCTCCTTCATATTCTTCCGGCGAAGTAGCAGAGACTTCAGTTCCTCTACGTTTATCGTTTTGTTTACCATACTCAAAGTCTTTATTCTTTTTAAGTTTAATTTTAATCCAGTTGATAAAATGATTGCGACAATCTTCCTCTTCCCTTTCCTCGTAGCCTTTTTTACCGAGGTATACGAAGAACTGCTTTATCATTTCTTTTATCTCATTGTCCTTGATGATTGAGAATCCCTGTTCCTTAAGAGCGTTGGTAGTAGTTGAAAGCCATTTGGTATCATCCAGCATTCTACTTTCAAGAACTGTCAAAGAAAAAAATGATTTCTTAGATTTGTCTATATCTTTATCTTCTTTTTTTTTCTTATTAGTAGTTTCTCCTGTAGTTGCACGCTTGGTATCATGAGTAGTTTCATCTGTTGTTTCGTTACTAAGTTCACAACTGTTATCAATACCAACTATCACATACTTGGGTGCCTCCACATTTCGTCGTCCTTGTGAGAATTTAATGAAGCCCCTTTCACTCAGCTCATCTCTGGAACGAGTAAGGGTAGCTTCACTTATTGACAAAGACTGACGTATTACAACAGAATAGCATCGCACTGGCATATGCCAACGTTCTCTATTGCACTCATTGGTGAGATAGAAGAACAGAGCTACCGCACTTGATGGCAAAGGGTCTTTTCTGAACTCTTCCCAGAAATGGTTTATCACATCAATATATCCCATAGACATGTTATTTAGGAGTTGCTACCTTCTAAGATTCTAGTCACATCTCCTTTGAGATACTTTACTCTTGAGCCGACTTTTATAGGAACCAGATATTTCTCTTTGGCCCATCTCCAGAGTGTGGTATTTGAGACATGGCACATCTTTCTTACCTCTGAGCGTGAGAGATAAGTGTGAGCATCTATCTCCTTTTTGGCGTTCTCTTCTTTGTGAAGTTCCTCACAGATTACCAAAGCCAACTCTTTGATGTCAGCAGACTTTATTACAAGCTGTACATTGTTCTCTGAATTGAATAATTCTCCAAACATATTAATAATGTGTTACTATCTATAGCCCTCCCCACATGTCTGCAAATACATGTTTCGTTTGCTAAATGGTCTAGATGCGACATTTGCAGTTGTCGTTTCTTGACGTTGCAAAATTACATCAAGCTATGGCGCAACTATCTAAAAATCAAGGTAATCAAATACAAATAAAGTCTTAATCAAGTCTTGATAAAGAAGTAATTAATTCGTTATCAAGGGCATCAAAAAAATACTCTAAGATTCGATTAATAATCGAGCCTTAGAGCAGTATATGTTCTATTGTCACAAATTCAATCCAAATCAGTGACACTTAAACTTAAATTCAAATCAGTTCACACGTCCCCAGAAGTTCTGGTATGTCTTTGAGTATCGACAGTTGTCACGTAATATGTCATAAAGACATTTTATCGTCCCCTTTTCCACATGTGAGAAATCAAAATACTTTTTCACGATGGCAATCACGTCATTTTCATTTAAGCCGGGAGTAAACACGTCACTTACAAAATCTTCATATTTCAAACCTGACTTAATCATACATAGACTTAACTCCAGCTTCTTTACAATATTATTCCTGTGCTCAATAATTTTATAGTCAATCTTAGGAGTTGTTGAATCTACCACTATCTCTGGCCCACAAGAATTAGTTATGCCAATGACTCCGGAGATAGCACCTTTATAGTCTTCCAGCATGAAAGACTTTATGGTTATGTTCAAGTAGTACAGGGCACACCTGCCGTCATGCTTATTCAAGCCTCTCCTGATGAAGGAAGCACAAACATTGAAGAATGGATAGGTGTGTATGCAGTGTGATATAGCTGTTTTGACGTCAGCAATCCTAGGACTAGGGGTGTTAACAAGAATTTCATACCAAGGATAACGCATATCACTCCAGTTCTTGAAGCCGAAAAGCTTAAAGAAGCGAGGGTAAACCGTCCAAGCACTGCTTATATTACTCCAATCACTAATTTCGTTAATATAGTGAACTGACAATGGGCTAAAAGCCGCTTCATACATTAGCTCATCCATGGCATATGTATATAGAGAACTTTGGAGATCCTTTTGTTCCGTTTCCGTTGGGCTAAGGTTGTTGAGGATGTCGTCGGAGATATTCTTGTATTCAATTATAGCCTTATTTAACAGCTCTACAGTTTCGGTTCCTTTCTGAAGATTCCAATTCTTCATTAAATCATTCGCTTCATCCCAGGAATGAATAGGTGCAATAGCTTCTGCCTTTACCATTGAAAGCTCGTATTTCTTTACGTCGGTATATTCCATTTTCGTCTATTTCATAAGTTCAACAATATTTTTAAGAGTCTCATCTTCGATATTGCGATATCTGCTGAAAGCACGACTGCCATTGGTATGACCAGACATCTTACCAATTAGGTTAGGGTCTTGTACTCGTAAGTATGCATTACCAATAAATGTACGACGGGCCAAATGGCTACTGGCAACTTCATTGATCGGACGTATTTCATCCTCACCCGTCTTAGCATTTCTTACTTCAACAAAGCGGGTTATTCCAACCTTGGTGAAAATATCCTTTATGGCATCATTATACTTCTGAGGCGAAATAAAGGGAAACAGCCTTCCTTCTGAGTCTACACCTTTATACTTTTCTATAAGTTCCAATGCTTTTGGAAGCAGAGGAACACGCGCCTGCCCATTATTACCTTCATCTTTAGTTTTATGAGGTGTGTAAATAAGCATATTATCGTAGATGTTTTTGCGAGTCAATTTCATCAAATCACCAACTCGGCATCCAACCATGCAGTGAAAGACAAAGATGTCACGTTGAGTATCAAGATGTTTGTTTCCCGAAAAATCAAAATCGGCAATTTGGTTGCGTTCATCAATACTTATATAATAAGGTGTACCAAAGGTCTCACTACCTATCTTAATTCCGTCAAAGGGGCGGTTAGTAATACGCTCTGTTTCATAAAGCCATGCAAAGAATGCTTTCAGCTTCTTCATCAGCTTTATGATGGTGTTCTGTCCACGCTCCTCAAGAACCTTCTGACCATGCTTTACGCCGACAGGGTAAGTAGAAAGCAATTCTTCATATAGTTTGGGGTATTTCTCTGATAACTGTTTCTCATTCTTCAAATACGCACGAAACATTTCTATATCTGTACGCGATACAGTATTGACATCAAAGGTATAGTCCTTACGGTTAGCATCGGTGGCCCGAATGTATCCTTCAAAGCGAGCAAGATCTCTAATAACTACTTGTGATGCTTTGCGATGTGATAGACTAAAATCTTTCTTATCTAAATATTCTTCGTAGAGTTGATAGACATCTTTGGCGTCTTCCTCTTGGGGTTCAGGTTCATCCATCTCGAAGTTTGTAATGACCTCTTGAAGCCATTCCTTGGAGACAATGCTTTTATCTTTTTCAGCCAATGTAAGAATCCTGTTTTGGAGTTCATTCATCTTCCGCTCTTGCTCCTCATGAAATTTGGTATCGTTACCAACTTTGCGATAGTTTACTTTGATTTCACCATTGCGGAAATTGTCTGGCGAAATAAAAATGCCAGACTTAGCCAAGATATCATAGTCGTTGCCATTCCTTAATCTCAGAATGACCTCTGCCAGCTTAGTAACAGGATTTACCCTCTTTGAGAGTTTCAAATAAATTGTTGCCATAAACAAGCACTTTAAAGATTAATCATCGATTGCTTTATCACCTTTGCACACGTTCGTATTTTCGAATGCAATGCAAAGTTAATAAATCTCCTAGAAATTCCCCGTGAAATTCCCCGTCTTTTATGAAACTTTGTGAAATCCAAGGGAATACGAGTGAAACCATAATTCATTATAAGTACTTGCAAATCAGATGTATAGATTAAGATAAATAAATACGCAAATCTCAAGAGATTACAAAAGATTAGTCCTATCAGGCGCACAGAAAAAGAATCCTGAACACTTCTTGATGAGGTGGTCAGGATTTCTTTTTTATGGACATCAAAAGCCTCTCTCCTCCCTACCAGAGTTTTCCCAAAAACACCTTTCATCCTTCAGACTGTATGATAAGTCTCTTATTACCTTGCAGTTACAAACTGAAAGATGTTACAAACATCCTTCAGCCATGCTTCATTTCGTTCTGCGGCGAACGATAAATCGTTTGGCTGAGAACGGAAAATCGTTTGGCTGAGAATGATTTATCGTTCGGCTGAGAACTTTTTACCGCCTTCCGCAATGAAAGGAAGCTGAAAGATGGACTCCTTATCCTTCATTCCGTAACACTTTATATGAAAGCCATTTACCATACATCCTGAAGGATGAAAGGAGTTTTTGGAAAAACCTTGGTGGGGAGAGAATGAAGAAGGAGGATACCTCCATACGGCTTCTGTCATTCAAGTGTATCCTCCTTACTTACCAACCGGCTTGACTTCCGTAAGCCCAATCCGGCTTGCCTATGCCCAATACCGGGAGCAGCCTTATTTGCAAACGACCTTCCGCACCTTACCGTCTGGGAACTTCACGATGCAGACCGTACCACGACGAAGAGCATCCAAACGTTCTCCGGTGAGTGAGAATATCTGACAATCGTTTCCTATATGCTCAGCCTGTACCGCATGAATGCCCGATGCCTCATCAAATTCAGCCTGAGCTTTCTCCGCATCTTTCTCGATTTGCCTTATAATCCTATAGGTCCCGGTATAATCGACCGTATAACTTTCCGTGAACAGCCATCCGGCATATAAACTGTCGATCTCATATTTTTGTTGATCGATAACTTCCTTTGCCGCAGCCAATTCATCCTCAAATTCGGCAGCCACGTCCGCACATTCGGTTGCAATGCTCTCTTGAGCCTCCTGTAACTGCTCATAAAGCTTGTCTATCCGTTCCAAAGCCTTGTCGTACACCGTCTTATTTCTACGTTCCAACCATTTGTAATTGTTGGCAATCAAGGTATCCACCAACTCGCGCCCACGCGTCAGGTACTTTCCATCCACCTCGTTAGGACTCCTGTCCACACAATAATCCATCAGAATAACTCCCGTAGGCCCCGCTTCATGCGTCTGCAAATACTCTATAATAGCCGCATTCGTGTAGGTCGCATTCTCACGATAGCCATTCGCCATGGATATCGACCCGGGATAAGCCGATGCAAAGTTAAACACCCACACCACGTCCGACTCGTCTTTTGTCACATGTTTCGTACTATGATCCAGCATCTCGGTTACCGCGCTTACCTTCTTGGCCACACCTCCTTCGCTATCTTTCGTATTGGCATAATCCTGCACCCACAAAGGAGATTTATAATCCGATGCCGCGCTCTCCCCTATAATACTGCAAGAAGACTGTGCATTCCAGTCCAACCAACCGCACCAGCTTTGGAAAAAACCGCCTGTTATCGGTTTGCCGGCATATTGGTCACGGCTCAACAGCAAGATCTTTCCCCGCATATCCCCTACCGTCAAGTCCCGCCGGAACGGAACGAAATAGTCCTTCAAATCCTCACGCGACAATAATTCGCGCAACATGGTTTCGTATTTGGTTTTGTCACTATCGTAACCGGAGGCATACAAACAATGGATCACCGCAAATTCGGATGGATGCTCCTTCAACGAATCCCGCAACAGGTACAAGGCATCGTCGAAACGAAGATTGGTCACAGCAATCCCATGGTTGATATTCAGATAATCGCCTTTAACTTTCGGACGAAAATCGAAAGCACGGATTCCGATAGACCACTGCGTGGCCACATCTATATCTTGACATTGAGAATAGGAAGCCAAAGTAACCCCATTCCCCGTAGCGGCATCATGCGTTCCGGGAATAGAAACTTGGGATACAAAAAGGTTGTCCGGCAGACGTTTCATCCAATCTCCGGCTTTCACATGGACACTCATGCAAAGCATCAGTAATGAAGTAAAGTAAACGTTTCTCATGATTCTTAAAATTTAAAAGGTTCCTAAAAATTGTTTTTCTTCCTCTTACAAAGGAAGCAAATGTTTCCAATATCAGAATGAAAATCAGGAGAAAAAAACGGGGAAAAAGCTCATTTTAGCATAAAATAACACAAAAAGGTAAACTGAAGCTCTCACACTTTCACCACCAAGACCTCATCCAGATTCGTTGTATAACATCGCGAAACGTATTGCCTCTCCGAAGCATATTTCTGTCCGGTTCCCAATGCTGCCACTTTCACCGCGTTATGCCCGTTCTTACGGTTTATCTCGTCAACAGCCCGTATCAACGCCCCACGCCTTCCACGATCCAACTTATCAAACAAATCCGTCTGGACCGTTTCACGCGGTGTCAAATCCCAAACGATAACGCCGGCTTTCTTGTAATCGAAATGCCCGTCATACGCATGCAACCGCAACGCTTTCAAAGCCGCATGTACGATTTCGGCCGTATCCTGTGTCGGTACAGGCATACGTACCTGTTGATGGACCATATTGCCGGGAACATCCGTCCGGAAACGGCTGGTATAAGCAAACACCGTGACCTGTCCGCAACAAGTGCCCTGTTCGCGCAACTTACGAGCACACTCCGAAGCAAAATACGACAAGAAAGGCTGTTTTTAGCTATTCGGGAATGACTTCCTGCATGTAGATGGCGGCCAGACTCCATGTGGCCGCATCGTTGGTGCACACCACGGGATTCTCGTCCACCGGTGCTGGAACTTCGGGCACCTCCACACGACGCACCGTGAAAGGTTTGTCATTGTGCCACACGTGCCACAATTCATCCCAAGCCTCAGCAGCCAGTTCCCTGTTCCCTGTTTTGGCAGCGGCATAAGCCGTAAGGCGTGTCACAGGGAAAGGATTGTGCGTAATCGTGCGCGCCTTCTCCTTGTATTCCCTGGCAAAGGTGAGCCACGTGCGGTTCCATTCCGGCAAGTCTATCATTTCCATCAGCTCGTTCATCACTTGGAAACCGCCCATGATGGTAATCAAATGTTCAGTGCGTTGTAAATCGGGGTCTCCCTCGTAGCTCAACACACCCGTGGCAGGGTCGAAGCCCAATACGCCCGGCCCAGTAAAGATGCCGTGGGGCAAGGCCGCAATGCTCTTCATGCCAGCGATGATTTTGTCGCGGTAAGCCGTGTTGCCCGTCCGTTCCCATTCCGTCATCCAGTTTCCGACGTAAGCCAACCAATCGGGACCGACACGCAGACGTGCCGGTGCCGTACAGGGATACTTCTCACGCGGCAGAGCCAGCCTCATCGGATCGATGTCATAAAGTTTCTGTTCGGCATCGCGCACTTCTTTCATCAGGTCACCGCTACGCTCATCCGTGGTCAGATAATAATAGAAACGGTTCCACGCCGCTTGGCTGATGCGTGCCTCCTTCGCTCCACAGCCCCAATGGCTCACGTTGTGACGCGACCCCAATCCGGCAAAAGGTCCGAGATGATACACGTCGCACTCCGTCGTGTGGCGGCTCATAGCCACGGCCATCCGCCAAAGGTCGGCACGGCCGGTGCGCAGGAAACTGTACCACAACCACATATTGGAGGCCAGTTCCGTGTTGTCCCATGCGTACCCGCCCACGTCATACCGCCATGTATGACGCACGGAATCGTAGGTGTGCATAAAATCACCGTAGTTCCAGAAACCGTACCAGCGATGTTGATCGACAGCTTTCACGTAATAGTCCAAATAGTCTTCCAGACGATCCTCCACCCGTGCCCGCTTCGGGTTGCTCCGGTCGGGCAGGCTCCACACCCCGAAGGCATGCTTGGCATGGAGGTATTCCGGTGTGCACAACAAGGGGGCATCTTCGGCTAACATGGCCGCCGTCCGGGCTACCGTCTCCTTTCCCCCATAAGCCACAGACGGAACGAGAGTCAACGTGTGAGTACGCGCCACACCGTAGGGCGTGCTCATCCCTTCCTGCACGTCCTCATAACTGGCCTCCAAATCGTGCGCCACATTGTCGTAATGACGCAAGTCCATCGGTTCCGCATCGGGACTCCACATCCATACGGTCAGACGGGCATTCCGGGCAGCGGCATTGTCCACCTGCAAAGCCGTGGGATAGGATTGCCAAAAATCTTTCAGAGCCACGCCCAATCCGCCGCTTACGTCTCCGGCAAATACATAACCCGGCGCACGGGTTCCCGAGAAAGTCCCTATCCACGGACGGTCGGCATGCGTACGTTTACGGATAGAAAAAGCGTCGGCCGTCGTCTGGCTCAAACGGAAACCGTTCCACACCGCCCAATGGTCGAGAAGATGACGGTTCTTGGCATCGAACTTCTCGTAGGCCGGTATGCGTTCGCCACGCATCTGCCTCCCCTGCCAACCTTTGTCCCCGTCCAATGTCAGGATGCGCCGCCCGTTCAAAGGCTGCACCGGTTCCGCCCATACCCCGCCATCGGCTGTAGCAAAGGCCACGTGGCGGTTATAGACCTCCTCGCGCATGGGAACCTCGAAACGGATACCCAAGCTACGGATGAAATCACGGTCCATATCGCCGTCGAACACAAAGGAATGTACCATCTTGATTTGTTCGCTCCCGGCATAAAAATAAAAGCGTACGGTGAACGGAAGCCATTTTCGCCTCGTGGCATCGTTCGCATAACGGCCTTCTATCCGCACCAATGCCCGAATATCCCCCGCACGTTCCACCGTGACGCGTTCCACTTGTCCGCGATAGTCGGTAAAATGCAGTACCGCTTCTCCTTCAACCGACGGACGGTCCTGCGTGGAACACAGCAAAGCAGCCTGTCCGCCCACCGCTCTCCCCCCGCAACGGAGGCTGTCGAGCAGACAACTGCCCCGTTTGGGAATATAAGCCTCCACCTTGCCGGTGGACACCCGTAAGAAAGAAGTCGTCTCATCCACCTGTATTTTTGTCTCGGAACGATTTTTCATTTTATGTTTTTTTCCGACGGTCTCGAAACGGATGCCCTCCACCTCTCCGAGTATCACGGCAGCCACTCCGAGCCATTTTACCGACCCGTCCGGCCAATAAGCCAACGGCCAACAATCCGACGGGATACCTGAGCCTCCCCCATCTTTTAACACCACCCGACCGTCGGCCTCCAGTTCCCCTTTCAGGAACGGGATACCCAAACTGACCGGACAATCCGTCGAAGGGCGCGTACCGACCCAACGCAAGTCGCCCGACACGCCGTTTTTACCATAAAGTCCCATGGAAAGCATGGACAGCCCCATGCACAAAATTGAAATCAGGTTTTTCATGATTTTACGATTATCCGCATACAAAATTCAGCATAACTTCCGTAATATCCAATTTTCCCGGAAAATAAATTCAAAAAATCTGTGGGATTACCCTTTCCCGTTATGGATTTATTCCTAATTTTGCATTTGGGTTGCTTGTGCCTTTACAGCAAGCCTGCCCTGATTATTAACCTGATTTTATAAACGAAACGCATGAAAACCATCTGCAAAGCCTGCCTCCTTGCCGCAGGCATCCTGTCCCTCGGTCACTCCGTCACGGCGCAGGAAACCGAAATCAACGACATGACGACTCCGTTGCACCTGCTCCAACCGGAATACAAAGTTCCCTACGGCGACTTGACCGCCGAACAAGTCAAGAAGGACATCGACCGGGTGTTCGCCTACATTGAGCAGCATACCCCCGTCCGCGTATTGGATGCCGACGGCAAAGAAGTGACCGACTACCGGCACATCCCCCACGGCGCCACACTCGACCGGGGCGCGTTCCGCATCGGGAGCTATGAATGGGGCGTGACTTATCAGGCGTTGCTGGATGCCGCCGAAGTGACGGGAGATGCCCGATACAAGGATTACGTCGTCCGCCGTTTCAAATTCCTGGCCGAAGTCGCTCCGGGATTCCGCAAGCTTTACGAACAATACAAAGATACCGACGCACAGATGGAACAAATCCTGCACCCGAAAGCATTGGACGATGCCGGAGCCATGTGTTGTGCCATGATGAAGGCGCGTATCGCCGACCCGTCCTTGCCGCTGTCCGACCTGATAGAAAATTATTTCGCTTTCATCGAACACGGACAATACCGCCTGCCCGACGGCACATTCGCACGCCACCGCCCGCAACACAACACCATCTGGTTGGACGACATGTTCATGGGAGTCCCTTCTTTGGCCTATCGTGGCATTTATAGAAAGGAGGAATCTACAAGATATTTCAACGAGGCGGCCAAGGTAGGCCGTCAGTTCATCGACCGCATGTTTGTCCCGGAAAAGGGGCTTTACCGTCACGGCTACGTGGAAGGACTGGCGCAGCAGCCCACCTTCCATTGGGCACGTGCCAACGGATGGGCCATACTGACCAACTGCGAACTGCTCGACGCCCTACCCGAAGACCATCCCGACCGCCCGTTCCTGCTCGAACAACTGCGCCGCCACATCAAGGGGTTGGCGGCTTACCAAAGTTCGGAAGGTTTCTGGCATCAGCTTGTGGACCGCAGCGATTCCTACTTAGAAACCTCAGCCACGGCCATTTATGTATATTGCATCGCCCACGCCATCAACAAAGGATGGATAGAAGGCATCACTTACGGCCCGGTGGCGCAACTCGGATGGCATGCCGTCAGTACGCAAATCAAGGAGGGCGGGCAAGTGGACGGTACTTGCGTGGGTACAGGAATGGGATTCGATCCTGCGTTCTACTACTACCGTCCGGCCAACTATCAGGCTGCCCACGGTTACGGTCCCGTCATCTGGGCCGGCGCAGAAATGATACGTTTGCTCGGCCATTGGTATCCGCGCACGAACGACAGCGGTTTACATTATTATAAAGTGAAACAAACAAACCCTTCTCCGCTCTTCTACCTCACTGAAGACGGGCAAGGAGAAGCCGTAGAATAAACAGATATTGCCATGAGACTCTCATTATCGGCCTTGTTCCTGATAGGCTTGTCCTGCGCAGGAACGGGACAAGCCCGTGAAATCATACGGGAAGTACGCATATCCAATCCCACGAGGATGGCACGCAAAGCCTATCCGGTGGTGATCGACCTGCACCGCCATGCCGACGGCCTGCATGTACGGTCTGCCAAAGTCGTCTGCGACGGACGGGAAATCCCCTCGCAAGCGGACGACCTGAACGGCGACTTCCGAGCCGACGAACTGGCCTTCACGGCCGACATCCCGGCGCAAGGTGAGGCCGTGTACCACATCACGCTGTCCGATGCGGACGCTCCCCGAAGCTACCCTCGCGAAACACGCGCTTACTTGAAACTGCACGACGAGAAAGGAAAGCACCCGGAAGTGAAATCCATCACCTATCCCGGCAATGCCGATCTGTTGGACATGTACAACAGTATCTATGGGCACGGTGCGGTTTTCGAAAGCCGGTTGGCAGCGTTCCGCATCTACATGGACAACCGGCAAAGCATCGACCTGTACGGCAAAACCTCCTACCGGTTGGAGATGGACAGCACCGGATTCTACACCACGCCCGAACAACTGGCACAAGGATACGGTTGTGACATCCTCTGGGCCGGACAGTCTGTGGGCGCAGGTTCGTTCCGAGGTTACCAAAACGACAAACCCTGCTACATCGACACCGTGGCTTGGCGCAGGCAGACCATCCTGGCCAACGGACCGGTACGTACCGTAGTGGAAGTAGCCGACGGCGGATGGATATACCACGGACAAACGTTGCACATGACCCAACGCTACACACTCTATGCCGGACACCGCGACGTGGAGGTGGACATCCGCATCGACGGCGCTTCGCCGGATGCGACCTTCTGCACGGGCATACAAAAATTGGAACGCCACTCCACCGGCTTCATGCAGGAAAACGGCCTTTGCGGCAGTTGGGGGAACAATGTCCCGGAAAAAAGTGCACCGGAACATGACGAATGGGTCGGCCTGGGACTGTATACCGACAAAGCCTGCCGCAAGGAAATAAAAGAAGACGAGTTCAATTACCTCACCCTATTAGGTACCGATGCCGACAAGCATATCCGTTACTACATCACCGTGTGTGCCCGGCGTGAAAAAGACGGTTTCAAGAACAGCAAAGCATGGTTCGATTACTTGCGTCTGTGGAAAACCGAATTGGACAACCCGTGCACCGTCAGTATCCGATAGACAAAAGGCATACGGAAAAACCGAAACAATCCCCCGGTTGCACCACTGTGCATTCCGAGGGATTGTCTTTTAAAATAAAGATATTGCTTATTGAACAGCCGTCACCCAAGCGTCATTCAACCAAGCGAAAGACAAATCACCGGCCACATCGTCCCACGTCGTGGCTATCTGGGCGTTTTCAGCATTGCCTTGTCCTGTCAGGAAATTGGCCGAAAGATATTTTCCACCCGTCACGTCGTTCTTCAACACGCCTGCAATCTGTACATTTTTCAACACGGAAGTACCGTTGGCCAAAGCATCGTCGGTCTGCGTCGTTTCAATAGTGAGCGGATTAGGCTTACCCGCTACCTTCGCGCCGTCGATATTAGCCCTTGTACCGGCACGCAAACGGATGCCGCGCTTGTTCTCGCTGCTGCCGTTGCCCACCAAATAAAGGTTGCGCAAAGTGGGGTGAGCCACCGGAGTTGCATCGAAATTGTCGCCGTTGTTGTCGGCTTCAATCAAACAGTCGCAGGAAGCATCGGTCTGGTAAGCCACAAGGTTGGTAGCCGTGCCGCTCCAACCTTCTGTCCAGTCGAAACTATCGTCCGTGCAATCCACTACTACGCAATGGTCTACATTCACCGTACCGCCAAAGAACTCCAAACCGTCATCGGCACCTACGTAAGTCTGCACATACGACACCTGGGTTCCGGCACCCACACCGTAGAAAGAAATGCCGTTGGACTCGTGTTCGTCATCCAGAGCAAAACCCGTATATTCCAAACGTATATACTTCAACACACCGGAATTATCATTGGCATCATTGCCGCCATAAGCGGCATTACCGATTTCAGAAAAGCCCGAACCCGCATTGGTGGGAGCATAACCGCAGATGTGCAAACCACCCCAACCACCGGCTGTCTTATTTTCGGCCGTCATCACGATAGGATTTTCTACTGTGCCCACTGCATTGATTTTGGCTCCTTGCTCGATCAGGATGTAAATAGGATCTTCGCTGTCGGCTGCCGTTATCTTCACACCTTCTTCGATGGTAAGTACGGCGGGCGCCTTTACCTGCAACTGACTGGTCAGTTTGTACTCCGTATTGGCCGTGAGGGTCATGTTTTCCGTCACGATGCCGCCCAGGTTTTCAACACTCGGAGCGGGAGGCGGTGTAGTTCCGTTCTCGTCGTCATTACAAGCCGTAAACACAGCCATAGAAGCGCACAGAGCCATAGCCCACGTGGAAACTTTCATGAAATTTGTTTTCATCTTTCTCTCTTTTTAAAGTTTTGAATTGAATTAATTTATGCTTTTACTACTTTTATAATGTATACGTCACTCCGAAGCTCAACCCCACACCTTCGTTAAAGCGCTCCACTTCCACCTCGGTATTCTTACTCGGTATCTCCTGACGGAACACCACATCGGTATTCAAAAGATTCTTGGCCGAGAACTTCACGCTCCAATGAGCGTTGAACTTCACATTGGCATTGAAATCTAACGTATGGAGAGTAAGTTGCTTCACATCACCGATACCCTGTATACCCACTGCCTGTATGCGCTCGCCTTGCAAGTTGTAGAGCAAGGCCACGGTGAGCTGGCTTTCCTTTCCGAACTTAGGCGAATAGGTGAGGTCGGCATTCATCAGGTAGGGCGACGCACCTTGCAGCGGACGTTCGGCATTGGTGTAAACCCCACCTTCCGGAAGGTTTACGTTGGTGTACATGTAGGACGCGTTGATTCCCGCCTTCAAGTCTTTCACTATTTCCTTGCGTGCTTCCACTTCAACCCCTGCTGCCAAACCGTCGGACGCGTTCTGGAAAGAATGCATCATGGCACCACCGGACGTAGTCTGCGTACGCTCGATAGGACTGTCCAAATACTTGTAGTAGGCCGTGACGGCCACCATGTCGGTGGACGACGGACGAAAGAACTCATAACGTAAGTCTATGTTGTAGTTGTAACCGTTGTCCAGGTTTTCATTACCACGTACTTGGGTGCCGCCATAAGACTCCTGATAAAGGAAAGGAGCCATCTCGACAAACGAAGGCCGTGTCACCGTACGCGAAGCCGCCAGACGCAAGCTGTTTTTCTTGTCGAACGTGTACTTAAGATTCAAGGCCGGGAAAAACTCATCGGTGTTCAGGTTGCGCCGCATCTCCATGCCACCGTCATTATAGTATTTCACCCACTGACGCGTGCTTTCCATACGTACGCCCAAGTTCACCAGCAAGGCCTTCACCGGATAATAGTCGGCCTCGATGAAACCGGCCCAGATGCGGCTACCGGCCGAGTACTCATTGCGTTTCTGATGGCTGCGGTTGATGGTAATGCTACCGTTCTGCACGTTCTCGAAGTTCAAGTAACCGTCGGTGTGATAGATGTCGGTCACATTAAGAGATTCCATCTCTTTCAAGTTATAATAGAAGCTCGTGCAGGTAAAATCCCTCGTCTTGTCACGCAAGGCCGCACCGAACCTCAACTTGTTTTCATCGGAAAAGCGGTACTGCGCCTGTACGTCACCCACCCATTCGTCCTCGTCCAACTTGCCGAAATAGCGCATGGTTTCCTGGGCATTGAGCTTGAACAAATCCCAAGTACCGTCGGACATCTGCCGGAACATCACCTGACGACGGTCGGGTTCCTCACTGGAAGTCTTGCTATACGAACCGCTCCAATCCGTATCCCACTTGCCCAACACGTGGTGTCCGGCCAACTGGTAATTCTGCAATTCATACACATGGCTGTTTTGGTTACTGCCTTTCAAGCGGATGCCTTCCTCGTCATGCCCTTGACGCGCCATATAGCTGTCCACCGCATTACGGGCATAAAAGGCCGAAAAGCCCACACGGTCGGCCTTGCGGAACGAATAGCCCACACTGGCCAAACCGGCCATCTTGAGCGTTTGGGTAAAAGAATCGTAATCAAAACGGCTCATCTCCGTACCTGACGCCTCGAAAGTGCGAACATAAGCATTATCCAGACTTTCGTTGTCGGTATCAATACCGAAAGTGGCCAACACATCCATCTTGTTGCGCCCCAACCGGAAAGTACGGCCGAAACCGAAACTACCGTTCAAGTCGGGTAGAGCAGAAGACTTATTCACTTCGAATGTGGTGGGGAAGATATTATGATTGCAACTGTACTGCCGGTAATCGGAAAGCGGCAAATCCATGGCCTTCCGGTCCATAGAAGGAGTCTTGAACATCGTATTCGCCCTATCCATCTGATAGAAGTCGCCAAAGACCGTCCCCACCTTACCGCCGGTACCGAAGGATAGGTTGAAAAAATCCTTCGTGCCGCCTTCTTTGGTACTGATGTCCACATGGGCACCGGAATAGTCGGCAAACGCACTGGCCTCGTACACCTTGCTCACCGTGATGTTCTGCACGGCGGAAGAAGGAAAGATGTCCAACGGTATCAGTTTGTTATCCGGGTTGGGTGAAGCGATGGGAAGCCCATTGAGCGTGGTGGAACTGTAGCGGTCACCCAAACCGCGCACAATCAACTGACCGGCTTCGGCGATGGAGATACCGGTAAGTTTTTTCACTCCTTCTTGTACGTTGGAAATACCTTTGATAGACATTTCGCTTGCGCCAAGGTTTTCAATGGAAAGCACCGCGTTCTGGCGTTCAGCCAGCAAGGCACGCTCCAACTCCAAGTTCTTGCGCGCGGTAACGGTCACTTCGTTCAGTTGTTTGTCATCAGTAGACATCTCGACCTTCACGGCCACATCACCCTTGGCCGGGACCTGCAACGTCAGTTTCTGGGGGAAAAACGAAACGTATGAAACCTCCAAGGTATAGGTTCCCTTCTTCAATCCACGCAAATGAAAATTTCCATTGATGTCGGCCGTAGTGCCGATGCGCGTACCGGCGATGCGCACGGAAGCCCCCATCAGCGGTTCGTTCATTTCCTTGTCGATGACCACGCCCTTGATGTCGCCTGCCTGGGCTACCGCCACGACGGCGGTCATCAACGCTACAGTCAAATTACACTTTTTCGATAAACTCATTCTTATGCCTCTTTTTGTTCGCTGCAAAAGTAGGCACATTACATTTCAAAAAGCTTACAAAAAGATGAATCTTCTGAGACAATACCTCATCGTAACATATTCTTAATGTACGCGAAACAACTTCGTATCCGAATCTTACAAATCATTTCAGGATGCGAATCTTCACCACTCCATCAACCCCTTGATTCCCCTTCGGGTCAGTGTGATCCGAAACCTGCGATAACCGGTCTTGCCCTGATAACGATAACGCATGACGAAATGGACATAATAAACCTTCTCGGCTGCCTGCGTGTGAAACTCTCCTTTCCCTTCATTCATATAAACCGGGACATGAGGACTGTCCATCCGCCGCAAGAAATCCCGCAGGTTGATACGGATGATATCATTAAACCCTTGCAACGGGTAATGACTCAAAAGTTTCAACTGCTTATCCAATATGGAAATACGGCGGCGGTACACGATGACCGTCTCCCGCAAAGCACAATGACCGGCCTCCAACTCCGACACACGGCCACGCTGCGCACGCACTTCAAGCGGCAATTTTTCTTCGTTCACAAAATCACATCCTTCCTTTCCCCACCCCACCGGCTCTCCGTGCATCACCAGTTTGATTTTATAGTCGTAGAACTTACTGCCCAACTTGTTGGCGAACCAATAATGCATCAGGTCCTTGATGCGGTCTTTGAACATATAACTCACCACCAACGCAATGAAAAGCGGCATGGTGAAATTCCCGTAGGTCTGCTGAAAAGAAAAAGAAACGACCGTGGCAAAAACCATGCTCAGTCCGGCCGCCAACATGAAAAACACTTGCTGAAGGACGAAAGTATTGCTTTTCTTGTCTGCCAATATATACAAATCGCTCTCGATGTACTTCTTCAGTTGCCCGGCCCTGTGCAGGAAATTACGGTTATTATCACTGTTGCCTTCCTCCGGCAAAAGAAATCCCCGCTCCCGCTGGTAAGCCAAATCCCCATCTATATAGGTTGCCGCAGCCGCCACCACACGGGTATAATCCTTCGGAAAATGCTCGCGTGCATATTCCATGATACGGAACAAATGCATGTTGACCATACGGCACAGATACTCCTCTCCCAAATCGTAACGCGAACGCAACTCGAAAGCCACACGGTCTAAACCGACTTTACGGGGTATCTCCCGATAAGCAGCCATAATGCGCGCCAACAAAAGCACAATGCCGTCCAGACGAACCCTGAACGCGTTCACTTCCGTTTCGCGATAAAGTCCGACGGCTGCCGTACGCAAAGCACTACGCGTGATACTGCCGAACATCTTTATCTGGTGTTCATACGTTTTTTCATGCTCTTCCGAAGGCTCCTCCGCCAATTCGCGACAACACATCAGCAACCGCGACAAAGGCAGGGCTTCTTCGTCGGCCACCTCCTCTAACGTATAGACCGGCGTAATCAGGCGCACCAAAGCCCGGAAGTCCCGGTAGAAATTACTTTTGGGATACGTTTTGGCGTTGATATAAAGGGAATCGGGAATGAAGATCCACGTATCCATCATGAAGTCGCTCACCGCAGCCGAAGGACTGTAGCGCGAATACCCCACCTTGAACTCCAGGGTATAACGGTCGTGTATCTTTCCATGAATCTCCAACATAATATTACGGACAAATCTACGAAAAAAACATCAGAATGCCACATTCACACCTCTACATATTAAGGAAAAAGAACTTTATTTCACCACATATATCTTGCTTCCCTTCAGTTTATCGTTTTTTCTGATAATATATATTCCCCTTGGCAGCTCATCCATACTTGAGATTCCATACAACCTCACACCGTGCAAAGTGAAAATCTCAACGTTTTCCTGTACGTCCGGAAAATCAATTCCTATTTCCCTTTTTGACAGATTACTATCATAATCATAGTAGAAACGTTTCGTTCCGGAACCATAATTATTGTCCAAGCTAACATCAATCCATAATTGACTATATTTAAACGCATTGGGTACATGTATTGTAGTTTGACCAGAACCTTTGATGTCAAATAACATGGCAGCCCCACCTTCATTACATACAGTCAACACCCCATTGTCACTCCCTACATAACTAAGAATAATGTCAAAACTGAAATAATACGGATTTTCCGCATCCTGCACATTAGCGATTTGATAGCCCAACACAAGGGGATGGGCATCCAGAAAAACAGGATAGCTTACTGAGGCTCCATCGTTTGCTTCGCATACGACCCTCCCCTGTTGGCATTGGTATTTATCCAAATATTCATTCCCCTTGAGGATAGACGGGATGGTAAAACTTCCTCCCGTACCTTGGGTTTGGTCTACATACGCCCCACTATGATTATTGTAAAGCTGGTATTTCCATCGAGCATTAGTGATAGGGGTTCCATCTTGACCGGAAGCCTTGAATATGTGTCCTTGATAAACACTCCCGTAACCATAAGTATCCAGACTGCTGCCATCGAGGGAAAGTTCATGGGGCTTCACCTCCCATCCTATCGCGGAAAGGGCATCAAGCGTTTCCGGATTTATGGGCAAAAGTTTGGTTTTGTCCTGATAAGGATAATTCATCAAATTGTCTTTCTCTAAAGAGAAATAGCATCCACTCCGATAGAGGACGAATCCCTGTGAATTGCTGTACAATCTCTGTTTACCACCCGGAAGATTAAGATACAAGTCTTGCACAAGGAATGCCTCAATGGCTTCGGAAGAACCAAAACCAGCCAAAGAACCCAATGACAGATTGTCGGCATTTACAATGAGATTATCAAACAAAGAAGCTGTATTAGGATTTGCAAAATTTATTCCCGTACCACTTTGTACGATAGAAGTACCAAACCCTAATATATGAGCCAAATGCCTCGTCAAAGCTGTGGTCAGGTTATCATAACCGAACTCCAACTCATTAGCCCAAGAGGAATTCCAATAAACATAAGCATTAATATCTATAGTAGTAACTTCGTCCTTTCTTTGGAACTCTATCTGGTTGAGTAAATTTAATGGTGCACAGTTTCTATTTCTGTCCAACGCATATTCCACCGTGGTTTGTATTTCCACGTCCGGCGACATATTTTCATTAAACGTAACCTTAAATCGAACAGGCTCCTTAATATTCAGTTGTTCTTCCCATACATCCATAGCCATCATAAGACAATGTTCCACCCCGATAGTCATATACGGGCTTACGGGCACGGTTGCCAAAATGTTCCCCTGCCTCGACCTCAGTTCATAAGTCTCCCCTTCCACTACAGTTTCTACCAACGGTTGGGGTGCGTATGCACTATAATTGTTCCCCACACTGTCCACATACGTTACTTTATAGGTTTCTTCTGTCTGCCCTATAGCCGTAGAAGACAAGGAAAACAACAAACCCAAAATACTTAAAATACACTTCATATCTCCTCCCTCCATCAATTATTTGTAATATCTTACATTAAAATACGACCTATTTTACAAACAATCCAAAGATAACAACTTTTTGGAATAAAAGGCACAAATAAATACAGAAGATACTTTTTCAATATCATTATTTTTTTGTAGCCCCTCATCTGCAATGTCATGAACATTCATTACCACCATAAGCCATTAGCCGAGATGCCTCCACACCTCGCATGCTTCCCCTCCCAAGGTTTTTCAGAAAAGAGCCTTCATCTTTCAGGCGGCATGCCAACCACCTATCAAATAGCATGTTATGGAATGAAGGACAGAAAGGCCATCTTTCAGTTTCCTTTCATTGCAGAAAGCGGTAAAAAGTCCTGTACCAAACGAAAATTCAATCTCAGCCGAATGATTTTTCAATCTCAGGCGAACGTTTTTCAGTTCTGCGCCAAACGAAATGAAGCCTGGCTGAAGGATGCCTGAAACGTCCTTCAGTCTGTAACATCAATATTATGAACGGATTACCATGTAACCTGAAAGATGAAGGATCTTTTTTGTAAAATCCCGGTGTAAATATGTCCATCCTAAAGGACAATATCCCCATTGATTGCCTGCTGTTCCCTAATTCCCACTATATTTCTACTGCCCCATTTATATTTCATGCTTTTGGGATATTAAAATTAACCCAATACGAAGCCTGCTTTCCGGATTTATTCCGTAGCTTTGCAATCCAAGAGAAAATAAACTAAAAAAAACAGACTGTCATCATGATGCACGAACATCCTTTCGCACAATTCCATTTCTGCCCGAAATGCGGCTCACCGCGCTTCGTGGAGCATAACGAAAAATCGAAACAATGCGAAGACTGCGGCTTCGTTTACTATTTCAACCCAAGTGCAGCCACTGTCGCGGTCATCCTAAACGAACGGCAGGAACTGCTGGCATGCCGGAGAGGAAAGGAACCGGCCAAAGGTACGCTCGACCTGCCCGGCGGATTCTCAGACTGTTTCGAGAGCAGCGAGGAGGGAGTGGCACGGGAAGTAAAAGAGGAAACCGGGTTGGAAGTAACCCGCACGGAATTCCTGTTTTCCCTGCCCAACACTTACCTGTATTCCGGATTCCTGGTACACACCGTAGATTGTTTCTTCCGCTGCACGGTGGCAGACAGCAGCCTGGCTCATGCCATGGACGACGCGGCCGAACTGTTGTGGATTCCCGTGAAAGAATTGCGCCCGGAAGACTTCGGCCTGGCATCCGTGAGAAAAGGCATCGAAAAGCTGTTGGCACAATGGCCCTAATCCTCTCTCCCCAAGGGAGACACAGCGCGTACGGCTCCATTTATTCAAAAAAATTGTTATATATAAGGTGTAATCTATCTTTTTTTTCTACTTTTGCTGCCGAAATTTTATAAAGGTACAGACCATGCAGAAAAATTTGGTGATCGTGGAGTCTCCTGCCAAAGCCAAAACCATTGAAAAGTTTTTGGGAGCAGACTACAAAGTATTATCCAGTTACGGGCATATCCGTGACTTAAAGAAAAAAGAGTTCAGCATCGACACGACGAACTTCGCACCGCAATATGAGATACCTTCCGAAAAGACCAAACTGGTGAATGAACTGAAAGCGGAAGCCAAAAATGCCGGAACCGTCTGGCTGGCTTCCGATGAGGACCGTGAAGGAGAGGCTATCTCATGGCATTTGTATGAAGTGCTCGGCCTGAAACCGGAACAAACCAAACGTATCGTGTTCCACGAAATCACCAAACCTGCCATCCTGCAAGCCATCGAACACCCGAGGGACATCGACCTCAATCTGGTAAACGCCCAACAGGCACGGCGGGTGCTCGACCGTATCGTGGGTTTCAAACTCTCTCCGGTGCTTTGGAAGAAAGTAAAACCCGCGCTTTCTGCCGGACGCGTGCAAAGCGTGGCCGTACGCCTGATTGTGGAACGCGAACGGGAAATCCAACAGTTCAAAAGCGAAGAAAGTTATCGCGTAGTAGCCCTTTTCACGCCTGCCAATAGCAAGGAAGGCACAGAAATCAAGGCCGAACTGAACCAACGTTTCAAAAACAAGGAGGAAGCCACTCGTTTCCTGGAAAGCTGCAAAGGCGCGGCCTTTACCATCCGCGACATCGCCACACGACCGCAAAAACGCATGCCGGCGGCTCCGTTCACCACTTCTACGCTGCAACAGGAAGCGGCCCACAAACTCGGTTTTACCGTGGCGCAAACCATGATGATAGCCCAACGCCTTTATGAATCCGGGCGCATCACCTACATGCGTACGGACTCTGTCAATTTGTCTTCGCTGTGCATCAATGCCAGCACGGCAGTCATCAAGGAACTCATGGGCGAACGTTACGTCAAGAGCCGCCAATTCCATACCAAAACGAAAGGAGCGCAGGAAGCCCACGAGGCCATCCGCCCTACCTATATGGACCAGACGGAAATAGAGGGTACGCCACAGGAACGCCGTCTGTACGACTTGATATGGAAACGTACGGTCGCTTCCCAAATGGCCGATGCTGAAATAGAAAAAACTACCGCTACCATCCAGATAAGCGGACAAGACGCCGCTTTCGTCGCCACAGGAGAAGTCATCAAATTCGACGGTTTCCTGAAGGTATATCGGGAAAGTTTCGACGAAGACTCGGAGAACGAGACGGCGGAAGGCAACCTGCTCCCCCCGATGGAGACCGGACAGCAACTGGAACGAAAAGAGATACAAGCCCTGCAACGGTTCACCCAACACCCTCCACGCTACAACGAAGCCAGCCTGGTTAAAAAACTGGAAGAATTGGGCATCGGGCGCCCTTCTACTTACGCTCCTACCATCAGCACCATACAACAACGCGAATACGTGACCAAAGGAGACAAGGGAGGAGAAGAAAAGGAACTGGTTATCCTTACGTTGAAAGGAGACACCATCAGCCAACAAGCCAAACAAACCGTCATCGGAGCCGAAAGGGGCAAGTTGGTTCCGACAGATGTGGGGACGGTGGTCAACGACTTCCTTTTACAATATTTCCCCGAAATCATGGATTATAACTTCACGGCCGAGGTGGAAAAGAAGTTCGACGACATCGCAGAAGGAAAAACGGAATGGACGCAAATGATGAAAGACTTCTACGGCGACTTCGAACCGGAGGTGGAAAAAACCCTCAATGCCAAATCCGAGCATAAAGTGGGCGAACGTTTGTTGGGCACGGACCCGCAAAGCGGAAAACCTGTATTTGTCAAAATCGGACGTTTCGGCCCGGTGGTGCAAATCGGAACGGCAGAGGATGAGGAGAAACCGAAGTTCGCCCAGATGAAGAACGGGCAAAGCCTGGAAACCATCACTCTGGAAGAGGCCCTCGAACTGTTCAAACTTCCTCGCGACCTTGGCACTTTTGAAAACACGACCGTATCCATCGGTACCGGACGTTTCGGCCCTTACGTCTTGCACAACAAGAAATATGTCTCGCTCCCCAAAGGCAGCGACCCGATGAGCGTCACCCTCCAAGAGGCCATCAAACTCATCATCGAAAAACGGCAGGCCGAAGTGGAACGCCATTTGAGAAAATTCGAAGAAGAGCCGGAATTGGAAGTACTCAACGGACGCTACGGTCCTTACATCGCCTACAAAGGCAATAATTACCGGTTGCCGAAGACTCTGGCAGAACGTGCCAAAGAACTAACACTGGAAGAGTGCATGACCGTGGTCAAGGAACAAGACGAGAAACCTAAAACGACGGCACGTAAAAGAACTTATAGCAAGAAAAAATGACACGTATCATCTTAATCGGTTACATGGGAGCCGGAAAGACGACCGTGGGAAAGGCATTGTCCCAAAGCCTGTCTCTCCCGTTTTATGATTTAGACTGGTATATCGAAGAACGCTACCGCCGGACCATCCCCCAAATATTCGCGGAAAACGGAGAAAACGGATTCCGCGAGATAGAACAGAAAGTCCTGCACGAGGTAGCCGAGTTCGAGAATGTCATTATTTCCTGCGGTGGGGGAACACCTTGCTTTTTCGACAACATGGAATACATGAACCGGCAGGCACAAACGGTATACCTGAAAGCTTCTCCCGACGTGCTGTTCCAGCATCTGAAGATGGGAAAGGTGGAACGTCCTCTGTTGAAAGACAAAACGGAGGAAGAGATGAAACAATATATCAGGGATTCCCTCGCGATACGCGAACCCTTTTACAGCCGGGCACAATATACATTAGATGTCAGCTTATTAGAGAACTACGATAAAATAAAGGACTCCGTCCGTTTGCTTCGTGAACTATTAAACCTATAAAGAACGTAATGAGAAAATGGCGTATTGAAGACTCCGAAGAATTGTACAACATCAACGGATGGGGAGTCAACTATTTTGGAATCAACGAAAAAGGGCACGTTTACGTAACCCCGAGAAAGGATAGCGTGAGAGTTGACTTAAGGGAACTAATGGACGAATTGGCCATTCGGGACATGTCGGCTCCCGTATTGGTACGGTTTCCCGACATTCTGGACAACCGTATCGAGAAAACCAGCAATTGCTTCGAGAAGGCTGCCAAGGAATATGACTACAAAGGAGAGAATTTCATCATTTATCCCATTAAGGTCAACCAAATACGTCCCGTGGTAGAAGAGGTCATCAGCCATGGCAAGAAATTCAACTTGGGACTGGAAGCCGGTTCCAAACCGGAACTGCATGCGGTCATCGCTGTCAATACCGACTCAGCCTCTCCCATCATCTGCAACGGTTACAAAGACCATAATTACATAGAACTGGCTTTATTGGCCCAAAAGATGGGCAAACGCATCTTCCTGGTGGTAGAGAAACTCAACGAGCTGAACACCATCTACGAGGTTGCCCAGAAACTCAACGTAAGACCCAATATCGGTATCCGTATCAAATTGGCTTCGTCCGGCAGCGGGAAATGGGAAGAAAGCGGCGGAGATGCCAGCAAGTTCGGTCTGACGTCCAGTGAACTGCTGGAAGCACTCGACATGTTGGAAGCCAAAGGTATGAAAGACTGCCTGAAACTTATCCATTTCCACATCGGCAGCCAGATTACCAAGATACGCCGCATACAGACCGCCCTGCGCGAAGCTTCGCAGTTTTACATCCAACTCCATCATCTGGGTTATGATGTGGAGTTCGTGGATTGCGGTGGCGGACTGGGAGTAGACTACGACGGTACACGCTCCAGCAATAGCGAAAGTTCTGTGAACTACTCCATTCAGGAATATGTGAACGACTGTATCTATACTTTCGTCGACGCTGCCAATAAAAACAATCTCCCGCATCCGAACCTGATTACGGAAAGCGGGCGGTCGCTGTCCGCCCACCATTCGGTGCTCATCATGCAAGTGTTGGAAACGGCCTCTCTTCCCCGTATGGACGAGAATTTCGAGCCTTCGCCGGAAGCTCACCAACTGGTAAAGGACATGTATGAGATTTGGGACAACCTGAACCCGCGTACCCTTCTGGAGGACTGGCACGATGCCCAACAAATCAGAGAAGAATCACTGGACTTGTTCAGCCACGGCATCGTAGACTTACGGACACGTGCCGACATCGAAAGCATGTATTGGAGCGTCACACGTGAAGTCAACCTTTTGGCACAAACCCAGAAACATATACCGGAAGAGCTTATGACGCTCGACAAACTATTGGCCGACAAGTATTTCTGCAATTTCTCGCTGTTCCAAAGCCTGCCGGACACATGGGCCATAGACCAACTCTTCCCCATCATGCCGATACAGCGGCTGGACGAACGTCCGAACACGCACGCCACGATACAGGATATCACCTGCGATTCGGACGGAAAAATCGCCAACTTCGTGACCAACAGCCATATCTCCCACAGCCTGCCGGTGCATACGTTGAAGAAAGGCGAAAACTATTACCTCGCCGTGTTCCTGGTCGGTGCCTATCAAGAAATATTGGGCGACATGCACAACCTGTTCGGCGACACCAATGCCGTCCATGTTTCCGTGACGGACAAAGGATATACCATCGACCAAATCATCGACGGCGAAACCGTAGCCGAGGTGTTGGAATACGTGCAGTATGAACCGAAAAAACTGGTTCGCCGCCTCGAAATATGGGTGTCCAAATCCATCCAAAGCGGAAAGATTTCGCTCGAAGAGGGTAAAGAGTTCCTGAACAACTACCGCTCGGGACTTTATGGTTATACTTATTTGGAATGAACATGAAAGAGAAACTCACCATCATCAAAGTGGGCGGCAAAATCGTAGAGGAAGAAGACTCGCTCCACCAACTGCTGGCAGCTTTCACGACCGTTGAAGGCCATAAGATATTGGTACATGGCGGAGGACGTTCCACCACCAAAGTCGCAGCCCAATTAGGAATAGAAAGCCAAATGATCAACGGTCGCCGCATCACGGACGCAGACATGCTGAACGTGGTCACCATGGTGTATGGCGGACTGGTCAACAAAAACATTGTGGTACGCCTTCAGGCACAAGGTGTCAACGCCTTAGGCTTGACCGGTGCCGATATGGATGTGATACGTTCTCACAAACGTCCGGTGAAGGATGTGGACTACGGTTTCGTAGGAGACGTAGACGTAGTAAACGGTACGCTTTTAGCCGATCTGATTCGTAAAGGCATCGTGCCCGTCATGGCTCCCTTGACGCACGACGGAGAGGGGCATATCCTGAACACCAATGCCGACACCATTGCCGGAGAAACCGCCAAAGCCATGGCCGATGCGTTCGATGTCACCCTGATGTACTGTTTTGAAAAGAAAGGCGTATTGAGAGATGCAGAAGACGATGACAGCCTCATTCCTCATATCAACGAAAGCGAATTTAAACGCTACGTGGAGGAAGGCATCATACAAGGCGGAATGATTCCGAAATTGGAAAACTCATTTGAAGCCATCCATGCCGGAGTAAGCAAAGTCATTATCACTTTGGCCACGGCTATCGACGGCGTATCCGGCACAGTTATAGAGAGATAGGATAAGACGAAAAAAATATTTCAAAAAAAATGGCGGGTGAGTGTAACTTTTCAGGCACTCGCCCGTCATTATTACAGAGAGATGAAAGAAATCAGTTTTCGGAACGATATATTGCCCCTGAAAGACAAACTCTATCGGTTGGCTCTTCGTATCACGTTCGACACGGCAGAAGCGGAGGATATCGTTCAAGAAACACTGATAAGGGTGTGGAACAAGCGCGACGAATGGCCGCAACTGACCTCTATCGAAGCTTATTGTCTGACCATTTGCAGGCACCTCTCCTTAGACAGAAGTGAAAAAAAAGAAGCGCAGCATGTCGCCTTGGACGAAAGCCTGCATAGCCGCCCCGATACTTCCACTCCATACGATAGCCTGACGGCTCGTGAAGGGCTTGGACTTCTTCAAAAACTGTTGAAAGAATTGCCCCAAACCCAACAGGACATCGTCCAACTAAGAGAAATAGAAGGCAAAAGCTATAAAGAGATTGCAGCAATTCTGAATCTGAGCGAAGAACAAGTGAAAGTCTATCTGTTCCGTGCCAGACAACGAATCAAGCAAAAGTACACAGAAATACAAGGATATGGACTATAAGTACATAGAACAACTTCTGGAACGCTATTGGCAATGCGAAACCTCCTTGGAAGAAGAAGCCATACTGAAAACCTTCTTCAACCAAACCCATATACCGAGCCATCTCATGCCTTACAAGCCTCTCTTTGTAAGCGAAAAGATGTGGCAGGACGTGAAATTGGGTGAGGATTTTGACGCAAGAATCATGGCGCACATAGAGAAGGACGAACCGGTGAAAGCACGTAGAATCACGTGGGTACGCCGGATGATGCCTCTCTACAAAGCCGCTGCATCCATAGCCATCATCCTCACGTTAGGCAATGCCGCACAAAGTTCTTTCCGCCGTGAAGCCACTGTGGAGAACGACTACAACTACGAGAACTATCAGGATTCGTACAATGATCCGGAAATGGCTTACAATCAGATATCCGATGCCTTACAAATGGTGTCGCAAAGCCTGAGCGAAGCATCCAAACAGGATTCTCTCCTGCAAATGCAGCCTAAAGAGACACAAAAAGAACAATAAAATGAAACGCGTTCTTTGCTTATTGTTAATAGCATGTTCTATCCACGTGTGGGGGCAGGACTTTGCGTCTAAGTTCATGGAACAATGTGCCAAGGAGGACGGTGAAATACAATGCCAGACCGTCAGTCCGATAATGATGGAGAAACTCATGGACACCATGACGGCCCCGAATGGAGACAGAGATGAAGAGGTTCCGGAATATCTCCTTTCCAAACTGAAAAGTGCCCGTATCATCACGGCGACAAAGCAAAGCGAGAAGCTCTTCCGTGAAGCCGAACAGCTCATAGAAAAGAACAAAAACAGATTTTCCCCGTTGGTAGAAAACCAACCCGGACAAAACAATAAAGTCTTTGTCCGCAAACACGATGAAGTGATACGGGAACTGGTCGTGCTGAATCTGAATCCGGATGAGAAAACACTGACCATCGTCAATCTTACAGGAGATATGGATGACCGGTTCATGAAAATACTTTCATCGGGGAAGCTCAAACAAGATTAATGGAACATTTTATGCTTTTTCTATATAAACAAGTTAGTGCTTAATAAAACGCAATGAAACTGTGAAGTTTCAATTCTCTCAAATTTTTTCATAACATACTAACGACGAAAAGGGTTGCCTGTGGAGGTGGCCCTTTTTCATTTTTACGGTTTTTGCATGCCTAAACCTTGATTTTTACTCAAGATTATACTATCTTTGAAGCGAATTCTAATTTTATAAACCTGGCCATTATATTATGTTAAGAAGAATTGTAATTGCTGCAGTGGCCGTATGTGCATTGGGAACAGTACACATTCAGGCACAAAAAAATGAGTTCTTCCGTCCCAAAGAAGTTTGGAACGACACGGAAGGCAACCCCATCAACGCTCATGGAGGCGGTATCTTATACCATAAAGGTATGTACTATTGGTACGGTGAATACAAGGTCGGTAAGACCGTCCTGCCCTCTGATGCAACTTGGGAGCGCTATCGCACAGACGTAACTGGTGTAAGTTGCTACTCCAGTAAGGACTTACTGAATTGGAAGTTCGAAGGAGTGGCCCTGAAAGCCATTACCGACGATCCGAACAGCGACATCCACCCGACGCAGGTACTCGAACGTCCTAAGGTGGTTTACAACAAAAAGACCAAGAAGTTTGTCATGTGGATGCACATAGACAGTCCGGACTACAGTAAAGCGGAGGCTGGTGTAGCCATCGCCGATTCACCGACAGGCCCGTTTAAGTATCTGGACGGATTCCGCCCGAACGGTACGATGAGCCGTGACCAAACCGTATTCGTGGACGATGACGGAACTGCCTACCAGTTCTCTTCGTCAGAAGAAAACCAGACCATGCACATCAACCGGCTGACTGAAGATTACACCAAACCGGACGGAAAATATGTACGCCGTTTCGTTGGTATGGCAAGGGAGGCACCTGCCGTCTTCAAACACGGAAACAAGTATTATATGCTTTCCAGCGGTTGTACCGGTTGGGATCCCAACAGTGCCGAGTTGGCAGTGGCCGACTCTATCATGGGAGAGTGGACGGTATTGGGAGACCCTTGTACTGGACCGGATGCCGAAAAGACATTCTACGGACAAAGCACTTTCGTTATCCCCGTGCAGGGCAAGAAAAACGCCTTCATAGCATGCTTCGACATGTGGAAAAAGAAAGACCTGCAAGACAGCCGTTACATCTGGTTGCCTATGATGATTGACAAGCAAACCAACAAAATTACGATTCCATGGCATGCCGAATGGAATCTGGATGTATTCAAAAAGAAATAGGCAAGATTACACATATTAAAAACCCGACTTCCCCGCCACGTTTCTTACCGTAAGAACCGTATGGCGGGGATTTTGGAATCGTGATATATCTTCATGACAAACCCACAACAAAATGATGATAGACGGTAATTTTAAGATAACTACCGACCAACTGACTCTCACATTCACGGAGGGACAACGGCAGGACTTCTTCATCCGGCATACTCCCCACCGCGTGGAAATCATCTATCCTCCACAAACGGATTTCGAACATTTGCAACCTTGGCTTTTCAAAGTCGTCACGGAGGCATTGCGCAAGCAAGCCAAGGCCATACTACCGCCACGGATTCAGGAATTGGCTTCCCGTCACGGATTCCGTTACACCCGGCTCAGCATCAATTCTGCCCGTACACGTTGGGGAAGCTGCTCCAGCAAAGGACATATCAACCTGTCGCTATACCTGATGATTCTCCCCCTCCGGTTATCCGATTACGTACTGCTCCACGAGCTTTGCCACACCCAAGAGATGAACCACGGTCCCCGCTTTTGGACTTTAATGGATAAAGTGACCCAACAGCAATCCGGCACACTCAGAAATGAGTTGCGCCACTACCCGTCTCCATTCCGATAAGATAACATCGAGACGGCAGAGAGCCTCTGCATCCCTTACGTTCTCCCACACGTTTTTTACTGTCCCGACTCACCCTCTACCCCAAGCACCTTATCTAAATAACGGTAACCTACATATCCGCAAACCGCAGCTGCCAAAGCCCAAACGGAAGCTGCGCCGGCACCACCGCACAACTCCACCAAAGTCGTATCCGTATCTCCCGTACACCAAAGCATGGCAACACCCACAAAATTATTGAAGACATGTGCCACCACCGGAATCCAAATCGTACCCGACCGCCAGTACAACCAACCCAAAACCCAACCAAAAACTACGGCTCCCGGTATTTGTGCCGGATTGCCATGTACGGCTCCGAATATCAAGGCTGAAAGCAAAATGGCCATCCACGGACGCATCCTGTACCGGATAAGATGCCGCTGGATTCCCATCCGGAACACCAGTTCTTCAGTAAAAGGCCCGACCAAGACGATGGCCAAGACTCCCCAAGGGTTATACACAAGCGTGGCAAATACATCTTTATTCAAGTCTTCTAATGTCAAAGTCTCCAATAACAAGTTCACAACAAATATGACGGGCAACATCCATAAAACCACGACGGCGTATACAGGCCATTTTATTTGCCTGAAACGGAAACTTTTACGGTCTGTCCATCTCAACAAAGTCATCACCGCCCATACCACAGTCCCGTTTAATAACAGAGAAATCCCCAAAGCCGATGGAGAAGATGCCAATGCATTCACATCCAAACGTCCTTCGTGAAGCAGATCCGAAAGATTGAAAAAGAACAAGACTACCAAGGAAGACAAAACCTGGGCCAACAAAAAAATAATCACCAAACAAACCGTACGTTTCATACCAATCTCCTTTCCAAGCTATTGCTCCTTGTTTAAAATCATTCTCACCATAGCCTCATCCTCACGAAGCTGATGAACCAATTCCCCTTTGTTCCTGAACTTCCTTTCGTCTCTCAAACGCCTGACGAAACTCAACGTCAAGCAACAACCGTACAAATCTCCGGCAAAATCCAACAAATGTACTTCTATGGTGCGATTCTCGCCGTTTTCCATCGTGGGCCGAAGACCGATATTCAACATCCCTCCCCAAACGTGTTCCTCTCCTCCTGTTCCTCCTTTGACCCAAACAGCATATACGCCGTTTTTAGGAATCAGTTTCTGTGCATCCTCAACCTGTATATTTGCCGTAGGAAAGCCCAGTTCATGCCCTACGTGGAAACCATGAACCACACGTCCCGTAATTTCGTACGGACGGGTCAGGCAACGTGCCGCCATTCCTACCTCGCCTTCGGCCAGACAAGCCCTGACCATAGACGAACTTACATTCACCTCGCTCATGGCAAAGGCGTCCGCACGAACGACTTCCATCCCCAATTCCCGTCCATATTCCACATATTCCGCAAATCCCTCCGAACGGTCATGTCCGAAACGATGGTCGTATCCGATAATCAGGACCTTTACAGATAACTTCTCTTTCAGTATTTCAACCATAAAACGACGAGCTGACAAAGCTGCCAATGCCGTGGTGAAATCCAACGTCAGGCAATAATCCGCTCCCGTCGTAGTCAACTGCTCGCATTTCTCATCATATGTGGTCAGCAACTGAGGCTGATAAGCGGCTTGCATGACCTGACGCGGATGCGTACGGAAAGTGATCAGCAAGGAAGCCAAATCGTGCCCGGCGGCATAACGGGTCAACTGCCGTATCAAAAAGCGATGCCCCCGGTGCACGCCGTCGAAAAAACCAATCGTGGCGACACAAGCCTGATAAGGTAAGGGGTCAGTAAGCGTGATAAACTTCATTCTCCTTCATCATTACTCCAACAAACTGAACCAATCTTCCGGCTGTCGGGAATGGAACACCTGTATACCCAAACTCTCTGCCGTCCTGCAATTTTCGGAAGAGTCATCGACAAACAATGTCTCTTCCGGCTTCAACCCGGCTTCGGCCAACACCTTACGGAATATCCGTTCGTCCGGTTTGGTCAAATGCATCTGGAAGGACAGGAATATGCGGTCGAAACAATCTTCCATCTCCAACCCAGTAGAAGCCATCAATTCACGGCATGAATATGCCCAGTGCATGGCATTCGTATTACTGAGCATATAAGTGCGGTAATCCGTCCGCAGATTACGGATGGTTTGCATGCGACAAGCCGGAATCCCGACCAACATCTTATTCCAAGCCCGAAAGATTTCTTCATCTTTCACATCCGCCCCGACTTTCTTCCGCACATAAGTACAAAACTCATCCGGTGACATCTCTCCGGTTTCCATCAAGGCAAACACTCCGTCCTGCACATAATCATTGATATAAGCGCGGGCTTCAAAGCCCAACGCCTCAAAAGCATGAACCGCCGCCTGCTTGTCCAAATCCACGATAATACCGCCGAAATCGAAAATAATATTTTTTATCCGTTTATCCATTTCATTCTGCTTTTTTCCGGCAAAGCCGTTTAAAGAGACGGCCTGCCTCTCCGACCCATAATACAAGAGAGCTTACAGCAAGCAATATCCCCCAGTCCCTGGCCGCCAAAGGTACAGTGCGGAACACCGGCCCGCCGAACTGTACAATCAGCCACTGACCACACAGGATAAGACATAATACGGTCAACACGCCGGCACACCGGGAAAGATGTTTAAAAGCCGAATCTGTCGTAGAATAAGTCTTTGCATTCAACAAATTCCAGAACTGCAACAAGACAAAGAATGTGAAAAACAGGGTCAAATCATATACATCCATTCCTCCGGTGATTTCTATACGGAGGAGCATGGCCAACAAGAACACGACAAAAGCTGTCCCATAACCCAGTATCGACGTCCATATCGGACGTGTGATGATGAATTGCCCTACAGGACGCGGCTTCTCGTTCATCACGTTCGGGTCGGCCGGTAACGAAGCCAAAGCCAAAGCCGCAAAAGTATCCATGATGATATTCACCCACAACATTTGGGTAACGGTCAACGGAAGAGTCGTCCCCATGAACGCGCCGATAAGCACAACCAGCAAAGCGGTGAAATTAATAGTCAACTGGAACATAACAAAACGTTGGATATTCTTATACAACGATCGTCCCCACATGACAGCCGTGACGATGCTACGGAACGAATCGTCAAGCAATGTAATGTCACTGGCTTCCTTGGCTACCGAAGTCCCCGACCCCATCGACAGGCCGACTTGGGCAAAGTTCAACGCCGGAGCATCGTTCGTCCCGTCGCCGGTCACAGCCACGACTTCTCCCTCCGTCTGCAACAACTTCACCAGCCGTTGCTTGTCCAACGGACGGGCACGGCTCATCACCTTCAAATCCTTGATACGTTGCAGGGCTTCTTCATCGCTCAACGCAGCAAAGTCAACGCCCCGCATGCAATTCTTCTTTTCGTCGTCTCCTTCTTTCCACAAACCGATTTGACGGGCTATTTCCACTGCGGTGCCCGTGCTGTCGCCCGTCACGACCTTGATTTGCACCCCGGCTTTCAAACAGTTCTCCACGGCCTGGGGCACTTCCGGACGCACAGGGTCGCTAATGGCCGCCAAGCCCAACAAGGTCAACCCGCCGGATTGTACCAAAGCCGCACAATCGGCATCCGTATCCGCCACTTCCTTGTAGGCCAACAACAAAGTACGCTGCGCGTGCATCTGCCAGTCTTTCAGCCGGGCATGATACCCGGCAATTTGCTCTTCCGATCCCCCCCGGCAAAGTCCCAAAACGATTTCGGGCGCCCCTTTCACATATACAACCTTTCGTCCCAACACGGAGGAATCCACTATCGTAGCCATATATTTCCGCTCTGAAGAGAAAGGCAGACGAGCCACTTCTTCCGCTCCTTGGCGCACCTTCATATAATCCGAACCGCGCCCTTGCATCCAAAGCAACAAAGCCACTTCCGTGGGATTTCCCAACCCCTCCGTACGGGATTCATTCAAAAAGGCAGTCGTATTGCACGCGATAGCTTCATCCAAGAGTGCCGAATCCTCATCTTGCATCAGCATTTGCGACACGGTCATGCGATTTTGTGTCAATGTTCCGGTCTTGTCCGTACAAATCACCGTGATGGATCCCATCGTCTCGCAAGCATGCATCTTACGTACCAAATTATTGGTTTTCAACATACGGCGCATATTCAATGCCAGACTTAACGTCACAGCCATCGGCAATCCCTCGGGAACAGCCATGACAATCAACGTCACAGCCATCATGAAATTATTCAGCACCATCCCGAACACATGCCAATAGTTCTCACTCTCCCACACGCCGACCGTGGGGACATATTCCATCAAACCATGTACCGTAAATATCGTAAACGTAAGGAACGCCACGGTATAGCCTATCTTACTAATGAAACCGGCCAAACGATCCAACTGTTTGTTCAATGGGGTCTTCTCACCGGTCAGCACCGTCGCTTCGCGAGCTACCTGACCAATCTCCGTATGGTCGCCCACAGCTATCACACGAGCCGTAGCACTCCCCTCTACAATGGTCGTGCCACGCATCAATCGATTCGTGGCATATGGGGCATTTTTATCAAAATCCGAATGGTCCGTACTTTTCCGCGTAACCGGCTCTCCCGTCAGATTCGATTCATTCACCTGCAAACTTTCAGCCTTCAACAACTCGGCATCGGCAGGTATCTCGTCTCCGGTTTCCAACATGATGATGTCTCCCACCACAAGTTCCTTACGCGGAACCTCACACACCTGTCCGTTACGTACAACCCGTACAAGCGCCTCGCTTCCCAAAGCATTCAACACATCGAATTTACGGGCGGCATCGTACTCAAAATAAAAGCCGACGCCTGTAGCCAACAATATGGCACACACGATTCCTATGGTCTCTGCAAATTCATTTTCCACAAAAGCGACTACAAAAGACAGCAAGGCGGCTACCAACAATATCCGTATTACGGGATCCTGGAATTTCTCCAGATAAAGCCTCCACATTGAAGGGCGTTTCGGCGGGGTCAGTTCGTTACTCCCATGACGGGCACGGCTCTCTTCTACTTGCCGGTCATTCAAACCGACACTCAACCAATCAGTCTCTTTTGTACTCATCTTAACCTTAAATTATATGCGATTTCCGTTTCATACATCATTCCACGATGCGAAAATACAATAGTTCCGGCAATATTGAAAGCTTTTCCCTCCATTTTTTACCTTTATTGTTTGCATATCTCAATAAATCATATTACTTTTGCACTGCAATTTCAAAAAGAAGTTGTTTCGGACTTGTAGCTCAGTTGGTTAGAGCAACAGACTCATAATCTGGAGGTCCCTGGTTCAAGCCCAGGCTGGTCCACTTTTCCCATTAAGTATATTTGTAAGCCGTTGGAAACAAAGAATAAGCCAATTGGTAGGCTAATATAGGGATAAACCGTTATAAAGTTGATACATTGAAGCTTAATTTCGGATATTTCCTTCTGTCTTTCAGTGAAATTTTATACTTTTGTATTCGGATTGGGGAAACCCGTGTCCAAGACATATTGCTCAATAGCTTCACAATCACCACCGCAAGTAAAAAGAGCATATCATCAATATTGGGACTGCACCCATACGGGCGCAGACATCCCATATTTGATGATGGTTTGTGGTGAACCGTGAAGCGTATGGCGATTGTCTGCGCTTTTTTTGATAATTTAAAAATGTGAAATATGGAAAGGATATTATTAGGAACTTTGCTCATTACGTTATTTATTTCATGTGGTAAATCATCAGAAGAAAAAGCTAATGCCTTGATAGAAGATGATATAAAGAAAGTATTATATCATCCAAAAACATACGACCCAGCTGAAACGCAGGTTGATAGCGCGTTTACTCCTTTTGATGACCCTGTATTTTATGAAAAGACAGCCCAATTGTGTAAATTAGGAATGTCTATTGATGAATGTGATAGAAAAATGAAAAATGCAAAATCTTCAATGTCTATTTGGAGTGGATCATATCAATCAGCTTTTGGGCGAAATGAATACCAAGAAGCAAAAAATGAATATGAGGAGAATGAGCGAAACAAGAAAAGTATAGAAGCAAAAGCCAAGAAACTTGCCACCGAACTAAAAACTATGCTTGAAAATGAACAGCAATTCATAGGTTTTAAAGCTCGGCACCGTTATCGTGCCAACAACAATGCAGGGCAAACTATTTTTGGGGAAATGAAGTATCTGTTTGATAAAAACCTGAGCAAAATTGTTGCATCATACGATATGGACAGTGAAGAATACAAAGCTGTACAGATTATTTATAAACAGATGCTTGGTGAAGATGTGGTATTGGAAAGCGAAGAGTTTGACAATAGCGACTTCCATAAATAATAAGTTTTACGCATAAAGATTATGTTATGAAAAAAGTTTTGTTTGCATTTTTCTTGTGTCTAATGTCATTTATACCAACAAAAGCACAGACTTCCACTTCTAACACGAAAACTACAGTCGCTTCACCAGACAGCAATGTGAATTTTCGTTTGTTTCAAACAAACAATCGTTGGACTTTCTTAAAATTGGACACACGAACAGGAGAGATTAAACATGTCCAGTATAGTACAGATGGTGAAGCAATGCAGTATGACTTGAATAACATGCCATTAGCTGAAGGAGAAGATGCAAAACCTGGTCGTTTTTTTCTTTATCCAACTGAAAATACTTTCAATTTTATCCTTCTTGACCAAATAGATGGTAGAGTTTGGCAAGTTCAATGGAATATAGACAGAGATAAACGTGGTATTTGGCGGATATATTAGTATAATTCATGCCACAACCTAAACAAAAGCCTTATTTGACATACGCACTTGATGCGGATGGAAAGTTGATACACGTTGATTGTGTATCAACAGGTTTGGCTTGTAAGTGTTTTTGCCCACATTGTAAGAGTGAATTAGTTGCCAAAAACGGAGGGAGTCGTAAGGTTCATCACTTTGCTCACGCTAATGGTAGCGATTGTGTAGGAGCAATAGAATCAGCTCTTCATAAAATGGCAAAAGATATTTTGCAAGAACATAAGTGCCTTATGTTACCTCCTGTTTTGCAAAATGGAATAGAAACGCAAAAGACGTTTGAGAAAGTAGAAATAGAAATATTTGATAAAGAATTGTGTTTGCGCCCCGATTGTATTGCGTATACAGAAAGAGACCAGTTTACATGGGTTGAGTTCAAACGCTCGCACGAAGTAGATGTTAAAAAGGCTGGGAAAATTATTTCAGCGAGAGTTGACTGCGTAGAAATAGACTTAAACTCATGTGAACTTGACCCGACAAAAGTAAGAAGTTATATTGAAAGTAGTTGTGAAGGTCGAAAATGGATTTATAATCATGAGAGTCCACAGACATCTCTAATTTGCAATAAGAACAGTAATGCTCAATATCACAACTTTGATGACGAGTACTATTTTGAGCAAAGAATGTCACGTCATATTGCTGTTGATGAGCAAAATACAATAGTAAGCTTATACAATCTTGACGAAATTGATACCAACAAGCATTCTTATTTTTGTATAGCCTGTGGCAAAGAAGTATATATAGATGTTGACGATTGGGGGAATTATTCATTTCTTCATTTAGACGGAAATACACCATGTGAAGATGATTTTTATCTGCATGAAGCAGCAAAAAAGTATTATATGGTAGATTCAACACCCAGCAAAATTTCGATGTATATATTCCACAAATACACTTATGTGAAAAAGGAAATCAGTGTTCGTTTTTTAACGAGATCGATTGCTCCATTGCAATACCAATACCCTATAATTTGAAAGCACATGGATATGATTCATGTGAGATTGAATATAAATTCCCTAATAAGCTGTTTTCTTATGATGCAGTTTTGAAACGAGGTGATGATTTGAAAACCGCAATAGTTATAATCATTGATGCGGACACATGCCACATAGAACATGAAAACCTAAAAAATAGAGCTATAGAAGTAATCGTAAGATGTGAAAACGACATTTTCAAACTGCATGAGGAGCCTTTGCATGAAGGCATAGCTAGATTTTATAATTTTGAGAGTAGGGATATAAAAACCATTTCTTTTGAGAAAGTAGACCGTAAAATATTGAAATTTACATTGTTTTCAAGTGGGAAATACTATTTGGGAGAAGAGAATTGTATTAGCATTAAGAAAAGAAGTGCGGTATATGAAATGATTATATCCAACGGATATGGGAATTATAAAGCAATGAAACAATATGCAGTATTACACTGTTATAACCAGAAAAGGGTGTTATGTCTTTGCGAAATTTGTTACTATTTAAAGTCTGTGGATGGCTTTTATAATCACGAAAATATCTGCATTAGATATAAAACAAAAGGTACTCCAAGAAATCCACTTGAGATAATGCCTATCAAATGTCCGTATTTTAGTTTAAACAGGAGCATTGAGGCTATTTTAGAGAAAGAGTGTCGCGATATGAAATTTACAGAAAATGATTTGACGAGTAATAATGGTTAGTTATAACCAAGACTCTTCTGTGCCTTCTCAATTTTCCAATCATACGCCCCATTAGCAACATCGGCAACCTCCTTGTAAGTCTGCCGATGTTTTAGTTTATCAAAGGTCTGTCGGCTGTCTGCATAGTCGCAAAGCCAGTTTCCAATGGCTTGCTGCTGTCCTTTGGTCTCGCCATAACTCTGCATCACACTCTTGATGTCGGCAGCTTCATCATTGTCAAAGATGGACTTGAATTTGTCCGCACCATAGTAAATTATTGCATCAATGGCACGCTTGAACACCACGCTGGCAGCATAGAGCATATCGGCAAGGATAGCCAAAACCTGCTTGCGTAAATTCAGCTCACCCTGTAATCGCTTGATGGTCTTGTCTTTTTCCGCATTGGCAAGCCTGACCGCATTATTGATACGCAGCTGCACATTCTCGTTTTGGCTATTAAGCTCCTTGATAGCCCTGTCGCGTTCCGTGGCAAGAGACCGACTTTGCGCTATGGCATTATCACGTTCCGCTTCGGCTTTCTGCTTTTCAGAAACCAGTACCTTTGTCTGCTTTTCCACCTCCTTGATGACAGTAGGCTTGAATGCCTTTTTAAGACAATCATATTCCTGTGCAAGTTGCTTGTACTTCTTTTCAAGGGTGGCTGCCTTGCCAATACCGACCAGACTGCCAACACTATCCAAAATACCGTCCACAGTGTTCTTACGGATTTCATCACGCTTTTTCTGCTTGTCGGCTATCTCGTTGTCAAGAGCCGCACTCCGTTCAGCCTTAGCCTTGTTTTCAACCTCCAAAGAATTGCGCTCGGCTTCGGCTTCCTCTTTGGCACAAAGGGCGGCTTTCTTTTCCGCTTTGGCTTGTTCCGCTTCATGTTTCTGTTTGGCGATGATGAAGTCGTTTCGTTCCAAATGCTCCTTACCTGTCAGCTTTTTTGAGATGCCCCTCTGCATCTCCAAACACTCAGCCAAAACGGTCTGCATTTCGCACATGGCTTTCTCGTCCAGTTTGCAGGATTTGCCTGTTTCGTGGTTCATCCAATCCCAGACGATATGGGCGTGAAGATTGGGCTTCCAAGTGGCAACGTCTTCGGGATTGCTGTAATGCCCCTCGTCACGGTGAATAAACACTTGCAAGGGTGTGATACCCCAGCGTTCCTTGCACACCTCGCAAAAATGCCGTAACTGTTCCATTGTGGTATCTTCCTTCATTACCACCACGCCCTCTTTGAGCGGAGTGCTGCCACGTACAATGGTCACCTTCCCGGTCTTTTTGTTCACCCGTTCACGGTCTTTGGTCTGCATCGCCCGACCTGTCTTTTCCTTGA
>PPYF01303561.1_pt1 | contig 128187 bp, 109 predicted proteins | sample 1559871 | NCBI WGS metagenome assembly PPYF01 (sample SAMN08240021, study PRJNA423297) | Human gut metagenome, whole genome shotgun sequencing project.
CTCATGGGTTAATTCTCAAGTGGATTCACTGAGCGACGCTAGCACGCAAACTTTTATCCTGGCAATGGACAAGTTTGGAAAATATGGCAAAGAAATACCTGCCACCGGAGAAGAATCCTTCCCTTTTTCCACATTGCCATCCGCCTCCAAAACTCATCGATCCTCCTTAACGCTTCCAGCGTGTTTACACTGGTAGTCTCTGTTTTCAGAACAGTCGCAACCATTTACAAGGCGACTTCTTCGTCAACGGTCTCACCGCTCCCGTCCTTGTTGCCAAACGCCCGGCTTCCGCCAATACCCGACATGAATGGTTCGGATACCTCAAAGTCACCACGGCTAAAACCTGTTTTCTCTCCCTCCATGCCCTATATAATAGATGTACTCAATAATTTATCCCCGGGAAGTGATCTTTACGAATTTAAAAATCCTGCATTGAAATTGAACTAAGTTATTTATTTTTAATAATCTTGACAGGAATTCATTAAGTATATAAAATACTTTTTTGAATTAAAATATGTTATGACTACAATAATTTTTAATAACAGATGGATTTCAGGAATTAACCCGATAGTGATAGTGGTTTTCCTATTCCTCTGTTTCATCTGCATATTCTTTCCCGTCGTTTTATATTCATTTATCATCGAATTAAATAAGGAAACCAATGGCCATTTCATAATTCTGGGAATCACGTCCTTTTTTTCTTTGATTTTCATTATTGCAACTTTCTACATCAGTTTGCTGATTGTTTTTGGAAAATTACATATTGTCTTAGATCATTTTAAAATTGTTATTGACCAATATGTGCTGGGAATACGCATGGCATCAAAGCAGATTCCTTTAAGCGGCGATACCCGTATTATTCTGGAAAGCGGTCCTTCCGGTTCAAATGCCCATATCTTTAAAAACAATGGTAAGGTCCAGGCATTCCTGATGGCTCCAGTCGTATACAGTATCAAAATTCAGGAGGCAGGCAGATCAGACGTTGTTCTTTCATCAGGTAATTATTACTGGTATTAAAAATATTCCGCCAGATCTCCAGCCTATATCCGGAATTAACGGCTGAAATTGATACGAGCAGTGAAAAAAGATTACTTGATGAATACAGAAAGCGGATAAATTCCGTAAAAAAACGGTCCGCATTGGCGCTTTCTCTTTTATGCTTTTTTGGCACGATACTAACAGGTCTTCCTTTATCTGTGGAATACGTGAATTATAAATATTCCAGACACTGGGTTGAAATCCAGGGGAGAGTGGAGGAAATGCAGAAATCTGAACACAAGGATGGATTCCGTGTAGCATATTCTTGGAAAGGGAAAAAATTGTATACATCCCTGTATGAGAAAAGTTTCCTGTGGCACCAGCATGGGGAAAATGCCACGAAAGGAAATCTGGTCCGTCTCTATGTTAATCCCGAGGATCCGGAGCAATACACTTTTGGCAGTTCCATATTGTCAAGTATGATAGGACTCCTTATTTGTTTTTGCTTATTACTACTATTTTCCCTATTACTATTCTGTGCGTTTTTGAAGCTTAGAAAAAACAAATCTTGACCATAAAGTATTTAAATTGAATACTTTGTTGTACTATTTCCAGAAACCTTCCAAAACGATTGCTTTTCCAGAAACTGAAATACCCGCCTCCTTTGAACGGCGGCATATTCAAGCATGTAGTACCAGAACATCTTGAACCGACCAACATTTGTCCTCCTTTTTAAAATTATGAAAATCATAAAATACTTTGTCGTAATATTATCAATATTGGTTACAATTTTTATAATTGGGCATAGTATTCTATTTTGTCCGTCTTTGGAAGATCCCTTTAATCTACACGGTCGTAATATTTATAAAGACTATTATTTATACTATTTTCAAGAAGGAGATATGTATGTCCTGTGGAAAAAGTATTCTTCGTTGCCTGACATACCCTTTAACCAGGCGGTTTCCTGTATTTATCGAAATGATATTCATACCATTTCCGTGTGTATAGACAATGAATGGTATGAAGTAGATATGATGAATGATAATATTAAAAAAATATCTGGAAATACTTTAACGCCACATTCTGTACCCTCACCTATTTTCTATAAACAATTATAGGAGTCATCTGACAAAATCGGCCTTTGTCCATACATAAAAACGCCGTTCCGAAAAAATCCGGAACGGCGTTGCAGATGTTACGGCTATTTACTCTCAACCAACTCCCGGCGTATGTATTCCGCTGTGGGCGAATCCTTTTGAGCGATTTGCTCCGGGGTTCCGCTGGCTACGATGCGGCCGCCTTCCTCTCCCGGTCCGGGCCCCATGTCGATAATATAATCCGCCTCCGCCATGATTTCCGTGTTGTGCTCAATGACAATGACCGTATTCCCCTGGTCCGCCAGGCGGTGCAGCACGTCGATAAGAAGACGCACGTCCCGCGGATGCAGGCCGATGGAGGGTTCCTCAATGAGGTACAGGTCGCCGGGCAGTTCCTTGCCTTTCATCAAGGCGTTCCGGCTGACGCGCCGCCCCTTGATGAGCTCCGTCACCAGCTTGAGCCGCTGGGCTTCCCCGCCGGAGAGCGTGTTGGAGGCTTGCCCCAGTGTCAGATAGCCCAGACCGGTTTCCGCCAGCAATTTGAGGGGATCTGAAATGCGGGGCTGGCTTTCAAAGAATTCCGCCGCTTCCGAGAAGTCCATCCGCAGCACGTCCGCAATAGTTTTCCCCTTGTACCTCACGGTCAGGGTGGCGGCGTTGTAACGCTTGCCCCGGCAGGTTTCACAGGGCACGTAGCAGGGAGGCAGGAAGTCCATTTCCAGCTTCTGCATGCCTGTTCCCTTGCAGGATTCGCAGTTGCCCTGCCCCGTGTTGAAGGAGAAGCGCCCGCGGTCGAAGCCCAGCCTGCGGGCGTCCGCCGTCTGCGCGAACAGGGTCCGGATGTCGTCCAGAAAGCCCACGTAGGTGGCCGGGGTGGAACGGGGAGTTTTGCCGATGGGACTCTGGTCCACGCCGTACACCATACGGATGGAGTCAAAGCCGGAGGAGGTTTTCCACAGCTTCTTCTGCTCACGGGTCAGTTTGTCCCCCAGCGCCTGGCGCGCCGCCAGACGGATGGTCCCAGTCATCAGGGAGGTCTTTCCCGCTCCGGAAACGCCGGTCAGCACGGTAAGACGCCCCTTGGGAATAGCCACGTCCACACTCTTCAGGTTATGCAGGCAGCAGCCCTCCACCCGGAGCCACGCGGTTTCATCCTTGCGGGCAGGTATCCGGCGGCGCTTGCCGCGGTACGGATGGTGCGGCTTGTGGTGCAGGGCCAGCCCGGTGACGGAATCCGGCATTTCCGCCAGTTCCTCAAAAGTCCCCTGGGCCATAACGCGCCCACCGTGGACGCCCGCTCCGGGACCCATGTCCACAATGCGGTCCGCACGCTTCATCGTGTCCTCGTCATGTTCCACCACCAACAGGGTGTTCCCCCGGCGCTTGAGTTCATCCAGCGTACCCAGAAGCAGTTCGTTGTCGCGCGGGTGCAGCCCGATCGTGGGTTCATCCAAAACGTACAGTACGCCCCGGAGATGAGAGCCAAGCTGGGAGGCCAGGCGGATGCGCTGCGTCTCCCCGCCGGAAAGCGTCGTCGCACTGCGGTCCAGGGACAGGTACCCCAGCCCCACGCGCTGGAGGAAGCCGAGTCGCTGCGTCACTTCCGCAACTACGTCCCGGGCGATCAGGGCTTCTTCACGTTCAAACTTCCAGCCCTCCACCAGTTTGGCGGCCTCCATGGCCGGCAATGAGGCAAGCTCGCCAGGCGTCACGCCCTGCAGCCTGACGGCACGGGCAAATTCATTCAGGCGCACGCCGCGGCAGGCAGGGCATGTTTTTACCTCCTTTTCGTCATCCACCTGCTTGGCAAGCTCCTTGTCGTATTTCAACTCCGCTTCCAGCAGGGACTGGGCCTGGTCTTCCTTCATCTTGCGCTTGCCCACCACGCCGTGCCCCCGGCAGACGGGACACCAGCCGCGGGGAGAATTGAAGGAAAACGTGTACGGCTCCAGTTCCGGGAAGGACTGGCCGCAGGAGGCGCAAGCCAGCTTCACGCCCATCAATTCCGGGGAGGAGGAACGGGGAGGAAGTACCTGCAGGAAGCCTTCCCCCATGTCCAGCGCGGCGTGAACCGCCTGCGCCACTTCATCCGGGGTCCAGGAACTTTCCGGACGGCTCATCACCAGGTCCAGATCGTGGCTGGAATAACGGTCCAGGGGCTGAAAGCCGCTCAGCGGCACCAGGCCTCCGTCCACCCACAATTCTTCATACCCTTTGCCTTCCGCCCAGCGCGCCAGATCGGCGTAATGCCCTTTGCGCCCGCGCACCAGGGGCGCCAGCAGGGCCAGACTGCCATGCTTTTTCAACTGCCGGGAAACGAGTTCCACCACTTCCGATTCCGAACGCTTGCCTACCGGCACTCCGCACTTCGGGCAATAGGCCTGCCCCAACTTGGAATACAACAGGCGCAGGAACTGCCAGATTTCCGTAACCGTCCCCACCGTGGACTTGGTACCGCCGCGGGACATGTTCTGCTCAATGGCCACCGTGGGCGGCAGGCCCGTAAGGCGGTCAATGTCCGGACTTTCCAGTTGCTCGGTAAACTGTCGGGCATACGGTGACATGACGTCCATGAAACGCCTCTGCCCTTCCGCAAAAAAGATATCGAAGGCCAGGGAGCTTTTTCCCGACCCGGACAAGCCGGTCAGCACGGTCATTTCTCCGCGAGGCACGTCCAGATCCACGTTCTTCAGGTTGTGGTGCCGCGCCCCCCGCAGGGCCATGACGCCTGCCGGAATATCCATATCCGCGGAATCCGGCATGGCGGCGTCCTGCGGATCGTAAACGGAGGGAAGGCCTTCGAGCACGTCCTTGAGGTACTTGCCCGTGTAGCCCTTGCCGCCCGCCACGATTTCCTCCGGCGTCCCGGCCGCAACCACATGGCCGCCGCCCGCTCCGCCTTCCGGCCCCAGGTCAATCACGTAATCCGCGGACTTGATAAACTCCGGGTTGTGCTCAATCACCAGCAGGGTATGCCCCTGCTCCACCAGCTCCCGGAAAACGGCCAGCAGCACTTCAATATCGGCAAAATGCAGCCCCGTTCCCGGCTCGTCCAGAATCAGCATCTTGGGATTGTTTTTGCCGGAGCCCATCTGGTCCAGCAGTATCTTGGCCAGCTTCAGGCGCTGGTTCTCCCCGCCGGACAGCGTATTCAGCGGCTGTCCCAGCGTCAGGTGGCCCAGCCCCACGCGCCGGAGCACGCCCAGCTTTTCCGCAATGCGTCTGGCACGCGCACCCTTTTCCCCGCCGAAGTATTTCAGGGCGGCCGTCACGGTCATGCCCAGAACGTCGGCAATATTCCTGCCGTCGCGGTACACGCTCAATACCTCGTTCCCGTAGCGGGCACCGTGGCACAGGGGACACTGGACGAAAATGTCTGAAAGAAACTGCATCTCCACCTTCTCGCTGCCCATCCCCATGCAGCGGGGACAGCGCCCGTCGCCGCTGTTGAAGGAAAAGAATCCCGGCTTCATCCCGCGGGCGCGGGCCGTTTCCGTATCCGCAAACAGGGTGCGGATTTCCTCAAACACGCCGGAATACACGGCAGGAGTGGAACGGGGTGTGCGCACGATGGGGCTCTGGTCCACCATCACCACTTCATCAAGCAGCTCCCAGCCCTTGACGGACTTCACGTGTGCAGGCTCCTCCTCGCACACGCCGCCCTTGGCCACCAGCGCGTTCAAATACACCACGTCGTGTGCCAGCGTACTCTTGCCGGAACCGCTGACGCCCGTCAGGCAGGCGAACACGCCCAGAGGAATATTTACGTTCAGTTTCTTCAGGTTGTGCCGGGTAGCGCCGGAAATCTGCAAAAACTTTCCGGGCTTGCGCCTCTTCTGCGGAATGGCGATGCGCCGCCTGCCGGACAGGAACGCCCCCGTCAGGGATTCCGGCACCTCCGCAATACAGTCCGGAGCGCCGGAATACACTAGGCGCCCCCCTTCGCGGCCGGAGCCGGGGCCCATGTCCACCAGACAGTCGGCGGCGCGCATCACGGCTTCCTCGTGCTCCACAACCACCAATGTATTTCCCCGTGTCTTGAGGCGGTTCATGGCGGAAATCAGGCGGGAGGTGTCCCTGGGATGCAGGCCCACGGTCGGTTCATCCAGCACGAACAGCGTATCCGTCAGAGAGGCCCCCAAGCAGGTAGTCAGGCTGACGCGCTCGATCTCCCCACCCGAAAGGGTGCGCGTGGCGCGGTCGGAACTCAGGTAACCCAGGCCCACTTCATTAAGATACTCCAGGCGGCTCCGCAATTCCGCCACGGCATGCTTCAGGCCGGGGTCTTCATGGGAACGCGGCGTCACGTGCTTGTCCACCCAAGCCAGCAACTCATCCATGGGCATGCAGAACAGATCCGGCAGGCTTTTGCCACCCAGCTTGAACTGGAGGGCCTCCGGCCTCAGGCGCCGTCCATGGCAGGACGGGCATTCCTGATAAACCCGGAAGCGGCTCAAATATACCCTGACGTGCATCTTGTGCGTCCGGCTCTCCAGATACTTGAAAAATCCAGCGATGCCGTACCACAGTCCGCGTTCGTACATTTCATCCGGGTCACTGCCGTCGCCATACATCAGCCAGTCCCGTTCCCACTGCTTCAAATCCTTCCAGGGCACGTCCAGACGCACCTGCCGGGAGCTCTTGCGCCAGGCGCGCATCAGGTCCTTCTTGCATTCGGAGAAGACCTTGCCCTCTCCCTCGAAAATATGGATGGCCCCGTCCCTGACACTCAATTCCGGCTTGATGCAGCGGTTGTAATCCACCGTAATCACGCGGCCGTAGCCGCGGCATTCCGGACAGGCGCCCAGGGGGGAATTGAAGGAAAACAGGCCGGGCCGCGGCTCCATGAGCGGATACCAGTCTCCGCGGAACTTCATGGCCGGCAGCCAAATTCCGTCCACGCGCGGGACCACGTGGGCCACCCCGCCGCCCAGGCGCATGGCCGTTTCCAGAGCCTCCAGACGGCGTTCCCTCTGTTCCTCATTCAGCCGAACACGGTCCTGAATCACCAGCAGGGATTCGCCTTCCGGCAGGGACCAGCCATCGTCCTCCAGCCGCAGCATCTCCCCATGCGCGAAAACGCGCAAATACCCCTGGGCCACCAGGTTCATCTTGAGCGTGGGAAGATCAATAGACTCCGTACGGGGCACCTCCAGGCAAATCATCAGCTCCGTGCCCGGAGGCAGTTCCGCGTTCAGCTTTTCGTCGATGGAACCGGGCGTCTCCGGCCTAATCTCCCGGCCCGTCTCCGGATCAAATCCGGACGCCAGCCGGGCGAAGACGAACTTCCAGTAATCGTTCAGTCCCGTCATCGTTCCCACGGTAGAGCGGGAAGTCCTGACGGAATTGCGCTGGTGCAGCGCAATCGCCGGAAGAATATTCTCCACGGCATCCACGTCCGGCTTGTCCATGCGGTCCATGAACTGGCGCACGTAGGGGGAAAAGGTTTCCATATACCGCCGTTGCCCTTCCGCGTACAGCGTATGCATGGCCAGGCTTGTCTTTCCGGACCCGGAGGGCCCCGTCACCACCGTCAAACGCCCCAGGGGAATATCCACATCCACATTCTGCAAATTATGCTCGCGGGCGCCCCGGATGCGTATGCGCCCATCATCGCAATGACTCATGGGCGGATAATATCATCAATTTGGAATCATTCCAATGATGTTACATGTCATGATTCCGAATTCATTCGCCCTGCGGGTTTCCCGTTGCTTCCTTTATTTCCTCTGCCTTTTTCCCTTGTATTCCCTCAGGAAAAATTATTCTGGAAACGTCCCCTTCCACCCTTTCATGGACCAGCCTGCTTTAACCTTATTCCGACTTGGAGCTCCCGAAATTTCCTGCTCCTGTTCTGGAGCATCCTCCCCATGGCCATCTATTACTGGCTACGGTCCCGCAACAAGGAAAAACCCGTCACCGGCACGGAATATCTGGTCACCATTCCTCTTTTCCTGCTTTTCGGCTGGTTCACCCTGCTCTGCACCTGGCTCATCCATCTTGCCCGCAACAAGCCGACCGGCCGTTGAACATCGCCGTGCCTCCGCTGCCGCTCTTTACTCCTTTGTCCATGTGTCCAGCTTCATGCCGCAGAGGTTGACCTCCACGGAGGCGGCATTCTCCGGCCAGGGAATGACCAGCTGATAACCGCCCGCATAGAGCAGCTTTCCGGAAGTTCTGCCCGCAGGCCGGGTGTAGAGGAACACGTTGACCTCATCGCCTTCCGGCTGCATCTCCACGTACAAGTCTCCCTGATACTGGGTATTCAAGTCAAAATGAAGGGAAATATTCCCTTCTTCATTAATTTCCCCGGATATCAAATGAATATCGTCCTTGCACACGGTTCCGTCCTCATGGCAGCATCCCGCCAGCGTACAGGCGAGGGCCATGGGAACCCAGCAGGGAAGTTTGTGGAAAACATGAGGCATAAAACGTTCTCTCCTTTCTCCTATAACATCTTGCAGGGAAAATAAGGATGCAAGGAAAATCAGGTCCAACGCCCCGGCATGTCATTCAAAAATGAACCGATCACGTCATGATTGGCCCAAATCGCGGGCCGTGCTTGCATTTCCTTCCGCACCCGCTAGTATTTTTCGATTCTTAGATCGCTGAAAGCGCCTCTACCTCGTCAATTTTCAACAAGACAAAGATGATTAAGTGGATTCTAACCAAGATTGTCGGTACCAAAAACCAGCGTGAAGTGCGCCGCCTGCGCCCCATTGTGGAACAAATCGTCTCCATTGAGGAATCATGGAACGGCAAGGGACAGGACTTCCTGCTTGAAAAAACAAAGGAATGGCAGAGCTACCTGCATCGCTTCCTCCCCATGGACCTGCCGCCCGTGCGCATCGTGGAAGCCGCGCCCAAAGAAGAGCTGGAAAGCATCGCCTCCCGGCTGAATGCCCGCTTTGAATCCCTGAAAAACGAATTCGCCGCCCTCCCCACGGTGGAAGCCACTCCGGCCTCCATTGAAGAAGGCAAGGCCGCCTGGAACAACATCACGCCCCAGTTCGACAAACTCCGGGAACGCTACCTCAACCAGATCCTTCCGGAAGCGTTTGCCGCCGTCAAGCACGGCGCCCGCCTGCTCTGCGGAGAAGAACGGGAAATCTGCGGACAAAGACAGCTCTGGGACATGATCCACTTTGACGTCCAGCTGCTCGGCGGCATCGCCCTGCACCGCGGCTACATCGCGGAAATGGCCACGGGCGAAGGCAAAACCCTCGTCGCCACCCTTCCCGTCTATCTCAACGCCCTAACCGGCATGGGGGTGCACGTGGTAACGGTGAACGACTACCTGGCGCGCCGCGACTCCGAATGGATGGGCATGCTCTTCCAGTTCCTGGGGCTGACGGTCGGCTGCATCCAGAGCATGATGCCTTCCCAGCTGCGCCGCGAACAATACGCCTGCGACATCACCTACGGCACCAATGCCGAATTCGGCTTCGACTACCTGCGCGACAACGGCATGGCCACGTCCAAATCAGAGCAGGTGCAGAGGGGCCACTACTTCGCCATCGTGGACGAAGTGGACTCCATCCTCATTGACGAAGCCCGTACGCCGCTCATCATCTCCGGCCCCGCCGTCGTTACCCGTGAACAGCAGTACGACAACCTGCGCCCCTCCATCGAACGCGTGGTGAAGGCTCAGACCGACCTCTGCAACGAACTCATGACCCAGGCCCTGAAAGCCCAGGAAGAAGGCAGGACGGAAGAAGTGGGACGCAACCTGTTCAAGGTGAAAATGGGCCAGCCCCGCCACCGCGCTTTCATGCGCGCCATGCAGGACCCGGAACTCCGCCGCATCGTGGAAAAATACGAACTGACCCTTTACCAGGACACCCGCAAGAAGGAACTCTACAAGCTGAAGGAGGAAATGTACTTCACCGTGGATGAAAAAACCCATGACGCGGACCTGATGGAAAAAGGCCGTGAAATCATCTCCCCCGGACACCCGGAAGACTTCGTTCTCCCGGACCTCGGCACCGCCTTTGCGGAAATGGATGAAAATCCCCGCCTGACGGAAAAAGACAAGCTCCGCCTTAAAAACGAACTCACCAAAAAGCTGGATGAAACGGGCGCCCGCCTGCACACCACCTCCCAGCTTCTCAAGGCCTACTGCATTTACGAAAAAGACGTGGAATACGTCGTCAAGGACGACAAGGTCATCATCATCGACCAGAACACGGGCCGTGAAATGCCGGGACGCCGCTGGAGCGACGGCCTGCACCAGGCCGTGGAAGCCAAGGAAGGCGTGGAAGTGGAACGCGAAAACCAGACCTACGCCACCATCACCATCCAGAACTACTTCCGCCTGTACAAAAAACTGGCGGGCATGACCGGCACGGCGGAAACGGAAGCCGCGGAATTCCACGACATTTACAAATTGGACGTACTTCCCATCCCGACTAACCGCCCCTGCATTCGGAAGGACCAGAACGACCTCATCTTCAAATCCCGCCGCGAGAAATTCAACGCCGTCATCAACAAAATCCAGGAACTCCACGGCAAGGGCCAGCCCATCCTGATCGGCACGGCCAGCGTGGACGCCTCCGAAACCCTCTCCCGCATGCTCAAGAGGGCCAAAATCCCCCATGAAGTGCTGAACGCCAAAAACCACCAGCGTGAAGCCGAAATCGTGTCGCTGGCCGGCAAGCGCGGAGCCGTTACGGTCTCCACGAACATGGCCGGACGCGGTACGGACATCAAGCTGGGAGAAGGCGTGGCGGACCTGGGCGGCCTCTTCGTACTGGGTACGGAACGCCACGAATCCCGGCGCATCGACCGCCAGCTGCGCGGCCGCTGCTCCCGCCAGGGCGACCCCGGCGCTTCTCAGTTCTTCATCTCCTTTGAAGACGACCTGATGCGCAACTTCGGCGCGGCGGAACGCATGACCAAAATGATGGAACGCCTCGGTGTGGCCGACGGCGAAGCCCTGGAACACAGCTTCCTGAACAAATCCGTGGAATCCGCCCAGAAGCGGGTGGAACAGCGCAACTACATGTGGCGCAAGCACGTGCTGGACTATGACGACGTGATGAACAAGCAGCGCGAAATCGTGTACGGTTACCGCAATGAAGTACTCTCCACGGAAAACCCGCGTGAAATGATCTACGACGTGCTGGAGGAAGTAATCGCCACCCGCGCCCACGAATTCCTTGACCCGGACGCAGAGGGCATTACCCATCCCGACGAACTGCTTGCCTGGATGAACTCCTCCTTCCCGCTGGGCCTCACGGCGGATGCCGCCAAGCTGGAAGACCGCCCGCTGGACGAAACCATCGCCTTCCTGATCGACAAGGTAAAGGCCACGTATGAAGACAAAGCCTCCCGCGAACGTCCGGAATACCTGGACCACATGGAACGCCAGATCATCCTGGGGGCCATTGACAAGCTGTGGCAGGAGCATTTGTACAACATGGACTCCCTCCGGGAAGGCGTCCGCCTCCGCGCCCAGGGCCAGAAAGACCCGCTCGTGGAATACAAGTCGGAAGCCTATGACCTCTTCGTCACCCTGATGGACAGCATCAAGAGCGAAGCCATCGGCAACCTCTTCAAGAGCACTACCAACCTGGATGCCTTTGAAGACTTCCTGGCCAGCCTGCCCCAGTTCGAGACCTCCGACGACGGGCAGGAAAACGGAGCCAGCCTCCCGGAAATTGGATTCGACGGCATGCCGACGGACCTGCTCTCCGCCCTGCGTGAACAGGTATCCAGGGCTCGCGAACAGCAGGCGGCGCAGCAGCCGGAACAGGAATCTGCCCCCGCCGCCATCTCCGATGCCACCACCATCGGTGAAGGCTATCAGCCTGCGGCTCCGGAACCCAGACTGGTGATGCCCAAGCGCAAGGTCAGCGTCGTCCTCCGCAAGGAAGAAACCGCACCCGTACCGGCTTCCGCTCCCGTCTCCGACGATGAGGAAATCGCCGTCACGCTTGACTCCCAGGACTTCGCGGAAACCATGGACAACCGGGACTCCGCGGAAACCCGCACATTCTAAACAACCATCCTGTCTTCGGGCGGAGGAAACGGGCTTGACGGCCCTTTCCTCCGCCTTCAAACTTTTGACGCACTCCTTGACCACGCTTCCTCCCAATAAATCAACCAACGTCCGTTCCGTACTGGAGTATGTCCCCTACTTCAGGGGCAAAATCTTTGCCGTACATGTGGAACAGCCCCTGGTGAACTCGGAGGAACTGGTGGATGCCCTGCTGGACCTGGACGCATTGCAGGAAATAGGGGTGAAGCCCATCCTGATTGCAGAAGGGCTGGATGCTTCCGCCCTATACGAACATACCCGCGTCTGTGAAATGCGCTCCGCCCTGGTGGAAGCCCCGCTGAAGGGCGGCCAGCTTGTCCGCGAGCGCGTCCGGGAAATCCTGGGGCGCCATCAGATACCCGTCGTAGCCTCCGGGCGCACGGGCTCCTTTGATACGGACTCCATTCATCTGGCGTACACGCTGGGCGCCTCCAAATACATTGCCCTGCTCAACGACCACAAGGTCCCTTCCCGGGACGGCCACCCCATCGCCGCCATTCTGGAATCGGAGGTTGCCGGACTATCCGGCGAACTGACGCACAGGGAACTGCTGGACCAGGCCGCGGAAGCCTGCCGCGCCGGCATTCCCCGCGTGCACCTGCTGGACGGCAAGATGCGCGGCGTGCTGGTGGAGGAACTCTTCTCGGAAGAAGGCGTGGGCACGATGGTCCACACGGACTCCTACCGGGAAATACGTCCCCTGAAAGAAGAGGACATCCCGGAACTTCTGTCCATGATCGCCCGTTCCGTCGTGGACTCCAAACTGGTGGACCGCAACTATGAGGATATAGCCGCGAAAATCGACGACTACTACGTCCTGACGCTGGATGACAGCATCGTGGGCTGCGTGGCCGTGTACCCTTATCCGGAACACCGCAGCGCGGAACTCGGCTGCCTGTACATCAAGCACCGCCATGAAGGCCGTGGATACGGCCGCACGCTCTGTGAATTTGCCAGAAAAAAGGCGGAGGAAATGGGCATGAACTTCATCTTCGCCCTGTCTCAAAGCGCCGTCCACTACTTCCGGGACCGCATGCACTATGCGGAATTCTCCCGCGACAGCCTTCCCCCGGAACGTCTCCGTGCCCTGGAACTCAGCGGCCGCAAATCCGGAGTCTTCGGATTGAGGCTGAAGTAAATCTGCCAGGACTTCCATTCCTCTTACCGACTCTCTCTGCCACTCTCTACCATTCCGGCAATTACCTGCTAAAACACCCCGGAACCAAGCGGTTCCGGGGTGTTTGCAAAACTGGTAGCAGGGAGGTGATTTGAACACCCGACCAAAGGCTTATGAGGCCTTTTCCTTTCACTCATTATCAATTAGTTATATCTTCTTATCCTATTTTGTGCATAATTATGCATACTTTATAAGTATGTTTGTTTGTGGCAATGTTGGCAATGTGTATACTACTACGCTATACGCGCGCATGAGCGCGCACAAGGTGCCCTATTAGTCCTCTTACATTCCCATGATGGCACGCTCTCCCCCCCCCCTAGGGGTGGCGGTAGGGGGGGGAAGGAATCTCTTTGGCCGGGGGCGTCATGCCCGCGGGTTGTGTGACTGGCGGGGGTCTTTTCCTGAAAGTGGAACGGAGTTTTTACGGAACACAATGCGGTAATTATTAACGCGTTAAATTGAAAAAGTCCAGCGGAAAATGGAACGGCGTGAAAGAGAAAGTGGGGAATATGGAAAAGGAGAAGAAGCATGCCAAGACGAGCAACGGAAGAAAGTTTGAAGGTGCGTGCCCTGGCGAAAGCCCACGGCAAGACGGAGCGCTGGGCCAGGAAGCAACGGGAAAAGAACACGCCCATCTGGCAGGAATTTTGCGAAGGGCAGCAGGTGGCCAGCCCGGCAAAACGGGAAGAACCCGACACGGAAAGAACGGATCTGGAAAAAGCGGAACTGATCTGCACGGAAGCCTGGACCGCCTGGCAGGGCATGAATGGATTGCTGAATGGAGCCCTGAAGGATCCCGGCAAGCAGGACATTATTCCGGCGCTGGCCCGCGCCACGCGCGAGGCCCGGAAGCAATGGGAAGACGCCACCAAGCACCGGGAAGCGTTGTTGCGCGCTGCGGGATTGTGGATCCCGGTGGAACGGGTCATGGCAATCCGCACGCATCTGAAACCGCTTGGATCCGTCATTGAGAAGTTGGAAGTGACGATTGCGGGGCGCCTCACGCCGGAGAACCGGCATGAGTTTTACCAAGCATTTGAAGCCGCCATGCCGGAATGGAATACGGGCATCCGGAAAATGGATGAATACATTACAAGCCTGTTGCCATGTTAGAAGACCTTCTATTTCAGCCGCGTGGAAGTGTGGTGGAGTGGGTGGAACGGGAATTGCGCCTGCCGCGGGAAACCTCACCAAACGCGCCGGGGCCCGTATCGTTGGAACGCCAGCCTTACATGCGGGAACCCCTGGAATGTCTCCGGGACACCCGAATTGAACACTTGTATCTGGTTTGGGCGGCGCAAACCGGAAAGACGACACTGGACCTTCTGGCCCTTGCCTATCTATTGGAACACGACCCCATGCCCTTGCTATGGGCCCTTCCGTCCGACAATCTGGCCGCGCCCTTTTCCCGCAACCGCCTTCAACCCTTCCTCCGTGCGAATCCCTGCCTTGCCCGGCATATCCGCCGGGATCCGGCATCTTTTGCGCCGCTGGAAATGACGCTGGACAATATGCCCATCTATATGACGGGCGTCACAAGCCCTGCCCGCCTGTCATCCCGGCCCATTGCTTACGTGATCCAGGATGAAGAAGCGAAATTTGAACACCTCAACAAGAAGGAAGCGCACCCGTCGGCACTCATTGAGGAACGCACAAAAGCCTTCCCTCGGCGCCTGATCATCCATAGCAGCACGCCGAATATTGAAGATGAACCCTACTGGCAGGGCTACAGCCTGACGGATTGCCGGGAATATTTCATGCCCTGCCCCCATTGCGGAATGTGGATCCGGTTTGAGTTCAGCCGGACAACGCTGGTATGGGAAGGGGAAAGCCTGGAAGAGATTGAGGCCAGCGCCTGCTATATCTGCCCGGATTGTTCTCGGCCCATTTATGACACACAAAAAATAGACATGATGCAGGCGGGTGAATGGAGGGCCACCAATGAGGCCGCGCACCCGTCCCGGCGCGGGTATCATTTGAACTCGCTGTATTCCCCGTTTGTTTCCTTCGGTCAATTTGCCCGGAAGTTTGTGGAAAGCTCTCGTGCCCTACTGGCGCAAATGGAGTTGCAGAACTTCCGGAACTCCTGGGAAGCCCTGCCATACGCCAAGTATCAAGTCAAGGTGAAGGATCAAGCCGTGGAAGCTCTGAAAACCTCCGTGTACCGCCGGGGAGAAATCCCCCCCGTGGAACCGCTGTACCTGGTGGCCGGCTATGATCCGGGGGAATTGAAAACACACTGGGTTGTTTGCGCCGTGACCGCCGGCGGGGAACTGTGGGTCATCGACTGGGGAACGATCCTGGGCATCCGTACCATCGGAGACCGGAAAGGCGTTGCCGCTCATTTTGCCGGTCTGCATTACCAATCCGGGGACTTCCACCCAGCCCTGGGCCTGATTGACTCCGGCTGGGAAACGGAAAGCATCTACACGGAATGTACACTATTGCCCGGCCAACTCTACCCCACCAAAGGATCTTCCGCCGGCTTTGGAGCCTGGAACCGGACGGAATTGAAAACGCATCCGGGCCTGGAACTGTACACGTACCAGGACCGCGCGGCGAAAATCGAACTCTACGCGGAACGCATTGCCCACGGGCGCGGCCCAGGGCTGCACCTGCCATCAAACGCGGATCCGGATCTGATCCGGGGATTGAGCGGGCAAATCCTGGAAGAGAAGCCCGGAAGTCAAAGCCAGTGGAAACGGATAGCCGGGGACCATTACGGGGACTGCGTGAAACTCTGCATGTTCTCCTGGTGGGTCTTGAAATCTTCATTCCCGGAGGATCCCGCCGAGGATGAAGAAGAGAGAGAAAGAGACGGCGGGGAATAAGGTATGAGCGGATTTTCTCAAGAAAGTTTGGCGGCCCTGGTGGAAACTTACACCCTCCAGGAGTTGAAAGCCAAAAGAAAGGAAGTGGCGGACAAGCTCCTGGAACTGGACATGATCACGTCCGCCAGCGGGGGCGGTGGCAGCAGCTACAGCCGCCAGCAGCGCATGGACGCGGAAAGCCTCCTGGCCGCCCTGAATATGGCGATCAAGGAAAAGACGGGACAATCTCCGAATCCAGGTCAAGGCGTTACCATTGTTGGATTTAGAAACACTGATTATTGACATGAAACGACGCAAGAGAAAATACAAGCTACGCATGAGCCGGGCAGATTTGGGCTCCATGCCGGAAGCGCTGAACCAGCCCCGCGCCTTGAATCCTCAAATGTTAGGCGGCGTGCAGGGAGCCCTGCCCTGGGCCAATGGCATGCTTTACTGGCCTACCCTGGATGACGCTTCCGAAATGGATGATTACGATCGCGCGGCCGTCATGCGTGCCGCCCGGTATTTGTACAAAAATTCCGGCGTCATCCGTGGCGCGGTACGGGATATTTGGCTGTTACAAGGCTGCATCATGCCCATCCCCACGACTCAAGACCGGGAATGGAACCGGAAAGCCCGCGCGGCCTTTCTGGCGCGGGTGGCCAGCCCCGCCGCTTTTGACGTTACGGGGAAATTATCCTGGAAAACCATGCAGGCATGGGCGGAGCGGAAAACCAGTATTGACGGGGACTGCCTGTGTGTGTTGGCCCGCGGTCTGGACGGCGGGGGCATGGTGGCGTGGTATTCCGCCCCTAAAATTGTTACTCCGCCGGGCCTGGGGAAAGAAGATGGATGGAATCAGGGAATCAAGACGAACGCCCAGGGCCGCCCGGTAGCCTACGGGCTGGAAACGGCGCCGGGCCGCTGCATGATCATCCCCGCTGCAAGCGCCATCCTGTACCAGCGCGACCCGGATCCGGCAGTTCCCCGCGGAGAATCCGACCTGATCCACGCCATCCGGCACGGGGTGGACATTGCGGAGATCCACGGATTTACAAAAGCCAGTGTAAAGCTTTCCGCCGCCGTGGGATTTGTGGAGACGAAACCGGACGCCGACAAGGCCCCCGGCATGGCCGTAGCCATCGGAGCCAAAAAGAAATCGGGTTGTGAGGAAAAGCCGGAGAACCCGGCGCAATCCTTTGAAATTGTCACCGGCGGGGGGGCCCGCGTGGTGAGTCTGGCCCCAGGCCGGGATCTGAAGGCCATCTATGACCAGCGCCCTTCCCCGAACGTGGCCGCTTTCATTAAGGATTTATTGGCGGAAATAGCCTACGGCGTGGGGCTTGCCCCGGAAGTCCTTTTTGACATTAACGCATTGGGAAGCGCCGCGGCCCGGCTCATCCTCGCCAAATTGAAACGGTGGATTGATGAACGGAAGGACACGCGGGAAGTGTACATGAACCGGATTTACCGGCATGTTCTGGCTCTGGAAATGGAGGCGGGCCGCCTTCCCCGCTGCAAGGATCCCGCCTGGGAAAACGTGGCGTGGGTGGGGCAGCGCGATTTGACAATCGACCTTGGCCGGGAAGGCGGCCTTGCCATGAACCTGATCCGGGAAGGACTGGCGGACGCGGACCGCTGGACGCTCGCCACGGAAGGCATGACGGCGGAAAGCATCCTGGAGCGCCGGGCGGATCTGTTGAGGCGCGCACACGAAATTTCCGAAGTCCACGGCATCCCCATTACGGAGCTTTTGCCGGGGGCCATAGGTTCCACGCATGCCGCCCATGACGTAAATCCAGGGCCGCCCCCGGAAGATGACGAACCGGAAAATGCCGGCACCGAAGAGAGGGGCAAAAGAGACGGCGGGGAAACTATATAGGGAAACCTGTATCATATCATGAGTAAAAAAAAGACATACCAGTTGCCAACGCTGATCATGCAAGCCGGAGATTCCGGGGCCGTGGCGGTAGTGGACGTTACCGGGGTTATTGGGTGGGACGACGCCCAGTGCCTTGAATTTGCCGACAAACTGAAAGCCGCAGCCAGCCAGGGCGCGGCCAGCGTCACCTTGCGCGTGAACTCCCCCGGCGGAGACGTGTTTTCCGCGTTGAGCATGTATGACGCCATCCGGTCATGCAAACTGCCCGTCCGTGCGGAAGTCCACGGCCTGGCAGCCAGCGCGGCCAGCCTCCTGTGCATGGCCGCCGATACCGTAGCCATGAGCGAAAGCGCCAAATTCATGGTGCATCAGCCTTATGCGGGCGTGTGGGGCAATCCGGACGAAATCATGAACTATGCGGAAATGCTGGTCAAAGAACGTGAACGCATGTTTGCCATCTATGGCGAAAAATGCGGGAAGCCCTGGGAGCAGGTCAGCAATGACCATAAGGCCAGCGTCTATTACAGCGCCGCGGAAGCCATTGCCTACGGGTTTGTTGATGAAGTCATCCACGACGAAGAAGGCGCCGGAAACGGTGACGACGATGAGGAAGAAAGCACCGGAAACGGTGACGAAGCCGAAACGGCAGCCACCGCGGAAGACGGATCCGGCGATGAAGACGAGGATTCCCCCGCCGCGGAAGAAGGGGACGACGAAGACGACGAGGACGCCACGCCTACCGCTGGCATGACCGGCAGCCGCCTTAGTCTGAAAAGCGCCGCGGGTGCCATCTGCATGCGTATTTTTGGCCTTACGGGAGCCAGCAAGAAAAAGGATCCCGTGAAAGCGCTGAAAACGCAGAACAGCCGCCTTGCCGCCATGAACCAGGGCCTGAAGGCTCAAGTGGCGAAGCTGAAAACCGCCCAGGAACAACAGGCCGCCGTTACGGCTCAACTGGTGGAAAAACAGGTCACGGCCCGTCTGGCCTCCCTGGGAATTACAGTTGCCGATCTTCCGGCGGCGGCGGAAACCGAACAGGCCGCCCCGAAACAAACGGTGGCCCTGCCAGCCAGCAAGGAAGAATTCCTGGCGTTGCCCGTGGAAGACCGCCTAGCCGTCATGATAGCCCATCCGGAGGACGTGAAAAAATACCTCTAACCCCGCTCTTTGAGATCCCTACGTCCCGGCCCGTCAGACCGGGGAACCAATTAAGAAAGGAATAATCACATGCCAACTCTTTACGGCACCACGCCGGAATTTGGGATCAAAAACAGTGAATCCGGAATCCTCGTCGAAAGCATGAATTTCGACGGGAGCATGGAAAAGTACGAACAGAAGGATAACATGGGGAAAGTCATTGGTGTCCATATCATTGACGAAAAGTTAAGCTTCAGCATGAGCGGCGCCCTGCCCCTGGGTGGGGATTATACGCTGACGATGGGAAGCACCCTCCTTTTGAACAATACCATTCCGCCCATCTGGAATAACACGCCGAAGGCAACAACGGTGTTCATCGAGACTGTCAAGCGCAGCATGACCAACACGGGCCCCGTGAAACTGGACGTGAGCGGGACCGTTTACGCATTCGGTTCCACCCCAGCCGGAGAATAACAACATACTAACATTCAACCATTAGAAAACAAAAAACATATGACTATCGCCAACAAAGGAAACAAGCCGTTTGACATGAAGGATCTGTTCCCGGTTACGAATTTGACCGGCCAGAAGCCCAGCATGCACATGACGGAAAACACGAACAGCATTGCCGGCCTGGGCTGGCAAACCGTGGCAAGCAAAAGCCTTGCCGCCATCAGCGAGCTATTCGCGCCATTGGACCGTTACACAACGGATTACACGAATGAAATTGTTGCGTTTGGCCCTGGTTCCTCTGTGACGCTGAAAATCGAAATTGCAAAGACAGTAGGAGAGGCGATCAAGGATGCCAAAGACTGGAACATATCTGATGTGACCACGGAAGCCGTGGACATTGTGTGCCATCGCTACAGCCGCCCGTTCCTGGTCACGTCCTACGACATGGCCGCCGGAAGCCGGCTGGAAGGCAAGTTGTACAAAGCTATTGAAGCCGTTGCAAAGGCGGTCCTGAAGGATCTGCACACGCAGATCAAGACCGCCCAGCCGGGAGTGATTTCCGGCCTGACGCTGGACAGCTTCACGCCGGAATACGTGGCAACCGTGCTTTCCGGCCTGATCATCCCGGAAGTGTCCGCCCTGACCGTGAACCCCACCTACCACGCCAAGCTGACGCCTTACAACGCGGACAGCCTCAAGCTGGAAACTGGGGTGTATGGCATCGGCGGCATTTACAAGGCCACGGGCCTGGAATCCCTGTCTGACGACAAGAAGACCATTGGTTACATGGGGTACGAAAATGCCATTGGCATCATCAGCCGCCAGCCGCTGATCCCCACCGACAACGGCGCTATTTTCGTGTCCGAACTTGGCAGCGTTGGCGGGATCAAGATGTACCTGAAACAGTGGATCCTGGCGGGCATGGAAGGCATTATGCACTCCGTGGAAGCCGCCGTGGGATCCGTGGTAGCCATGCCGGAAAGCCTCCGCCTGTTGAGTACGGCTTCTGGTTCGGACCCGTCGCCTGCTTCCACCCCGGTTTCTGAAACCGAAGAAGAGCCGGCGGAATAATTTTTGCGGTATTATTGTGTGATCATCCCGCCGTTGTGGCCGTACAAACGGCCCGGCGGCGGGATTTTTGAAAAACTGACTGTATGAGTGTGCGCGACTTATTGACCGCTGGAGGAAATGACATGATCCGGGAAATGGGCGACCGGATCCGCCTGTTGCGTAAAGGCACCGTGTATGCGGATTGTTATGCCGTTGTCTCCCCTGCCGCTGTCGGCTATACCGTGGAAATTGGCGGCGCGGAAAAACAGGTCACGGCTCATTGCATGGTGAGGGCAAATGACCTGCCGCAAATGCCGAAAACCGGGGACCGGCTCACCGTGTCCGCCCCCCTGGGGGACAAACCGGCCTTGTACTATGTCACGACGGTAACGAGCGGCAACACGGATCCCATGATCCACATGGATCTTGCGTCATGAAAACTTCCGCAAAATTCAACATGGCCGGATTTTCCCGGCTTTGCCGTGACCTGGAATCCGGGGCAAATGAGGCCGCCCATGAAGCGTCCCTGGATTATGGCCGGATCTTTGTGAAAGAGGCGATTGACTGGACCCCGCCTTCAGGCGGCGGGAAAAATGGCGCCCGTGTCCAGGGGGCGGAAGCGAAGAACCGCCAGGAAACGCGGATCAAGTGGGACATTATGGGATCCGAATTTGCCAAGCCCCGCTATTTCCGGAGCAAGGGCCAGTTGATGACGTATGACGACGGGGCGTTCCGCGTTTCCCCCTTCATGCTTGCGCGGCCAAAAGATGATGTGCTGTTGGTGGATCCGCGGGCGCATCTGAAAAAATTTGGAATGAAGCGTGGACGGAAAGGGATGAAGCTGGACTGGCATGGCCCGCGGGTTTGGACAACCAAGCAAGCCCTGAATGCGGAATACAAGCGGCGCTTGTCCCGCGTGGGGCGTCTGGCCGCCGGCTGGCTGGCCGGCGCCGTGTTGAGTGGCCGCAAGACCGGCATTCCCGCCTGGGTGAAACGTCACGGAGCCGGGGGAGGCCGGGCCAGGCTGGCGCATCGAGGCGGCAAGTGGGAAATCATCATCACCAATTCTACGGGGTATCACACGCAGCAAATGACATTTGTTTGCGACCAACTACTTTCCGGCGCGGTGCGCGCCAAGATCCGGGCCCGTGACAAAAAAGTGAAGCAATACCTGCTCAACAAAGCCAAAAGGACAATGCGGGGATAACCATTTTAATACATAAGTACCTAACCATGATTCCGTTTTTTGCAAAAGGCGACCCTTTGAGCGCCGGAAAATTCAATGCCCTGGGGGATAGCATCCGCGCCTTGTCCGGAGCTGGATCCGCCGCGGGGGAAATGATGGTCCCGCAGCATTTTGACGGTCCCCCCATTCCGGAAATGGATTTTGCCGTCATGTTCCGCAAGGATGATGCTGGCGCCTGGGGCTGGTGTTATCACCAGGGGCGCGTAATCGTCAAAGGGAAAAATCATCCCGTCGGGGAACAAGAATGGACTCTGATTGCCAATGACACTTACACCGGGGACATAAAACTTGTTGTCACGCTGGACGACGAGGGAGAATTTTCTACTGCCAGCGTGGATCAAGGCGAAGCCGGGGAAGGAAGTGACACGACCAAAGAATTCCCCCTGGCAACTATTGACAAGGAACTTATCTGGAAACATTCGGGCGGCCCGGTCTATGTGACGGAAGAATGTTGTGTTGTGAGCGGCACCGGGATTGAGGTAGAAAGCCAGAGAACAGACGGGAAAATGGTCTATAAGGTTAAGCAGCTTTACAGCTTAAGTTTTGTTTCCGGCCCTGGGATTACGATTATTGACGGATTTGACGAGGAAAAAAAAGATACGCGGGTAATCAATGTCATTCAGACTTATCAAATGACATTGATTGAAGGTCCAGGGGTTGAAATTAAAACAGAAACAGACGGTGAGAAGCCGGGGGAGATATGGAAAAAAATCACCATATCGGCACAGGGCGCGGGGAGTATCTGCATCGTCGCGGGACATGGGATCATCGTCAAAGAGTCCTCGGAAGATGACAAAAATATTTTTGTCATACATAGTAAATATTACATAACGCTTGTTGCGGGAACTGGAATTTCGATAACTCCGGAATCAAGTGAAGATGCTGAAACGGGTGTAGTTACGCAGAAATTCACCGTCGGAACGCAATTACAGGTTGAAAGCGGGAATCGTGAAGTAAAAGTAAAGCGTGATTTTGAGCCTGACATGTTGCGTTTCCAGGTTTACGGGATGCTTGTCTGTGTCGTGGGCGGTCCGGGGATTGAAGTGGAGGAAGAAGAAGACCTGGGGAACATGGAACGTACTTTTACGGTAAAACTATGTTTGTCAATGGTTTTAGGTCCTGGCCTATTTATTGATTACACAGACAATGAAGACGGGGTTCTTGACGTGAACATATCCTGGGTAGTGGACCAGTTATGGGCTATTGGTTTTCGGCCATCGCAATAGCCAAAAGAGACGGCGGGGATATAAGTATATGACAGAGATCCCTACCATTCAACCGCCGGATTTTAACCGTGAAAGCATTTTTGCCGTTTGCATCTTCACCTATGGGGGTGATGCCCGCGCCCTGGGTCAATGCCTCCGGGCCCTGGAACTGACGCGCGCAGCGTGGCCCGGCTTGCGGGTGGCCGTCTTTGATGATGGACGTCACCCCCTGCCTTATGCCCCTGTCTGTGATTTTTATCAAAAGACCTACTTCCCACGCCTGGGGAACCTGAACGGGCGGCCTTGCGTGCAGGGGGAAATTATCTGTGAGAGAATTGCCGCGCGCAAATTTAACGCCGTCTGTATCGTCAAACTGGATTGTGACACGATTGTTCGGGATTGGGGCTGGATGATGGATGCTTTCCGCGCCGCCCCTGTGGGTCAGGTGGGAATGAAACTCACTGATGACATGGACTGGGCCAGCGGCATGTGTAATGCCGTGCGGGCGGATGTTCTGCACGATGCCCTGAAAGCCTCCGGGAAAGTGCCCATGCGGAAGGGGATCCCGGAAGACATAGGGATCACTGCCTGTATTTGCGCCGCGGGCCATGAGGTCCGTTTGATACGCCAGGACCAGGATCCCGTCCGGGGCTGGGATGGTATTTGTACAGGGTACGATTACCAGAATAAAACGGGAATGTGGCATGGATGGATCCTTTACATGTTTTATCCTGTTGTGACGTTCGGCAACCGGAATTTGATCAAGGATAAGGAGCGGGCGCGTGAGATTGTAGGAGAACAGATGGAAAAATTCCTGGACGTCCTGGAAGGCGGCGCCGGCGGCCTGAAAGAGGGAGAACTACCATTGGAAAGCCTTAGCCTGGAAGAAGCTCAAGGATCCGTGGAACGCGGAGAAATGGACGACTACATGGAAAGGGAAGATATGCCGCAGCCCGCCTCTGACGAACCTGACTTATAAAGAACGTATTTTGCACATAACCATTTATAATAAATTATCATGAGAGAAATCACAAATACGCAATCCCTTCTTGCCGGGGATCAGCCCCAGGCGGAAGTGAATGGCCTGAAAGTCCGTCCCGTCAGCCTGTCCAGCATGGCGATGCTGGAACTCCTGGGGAACTCCTGCCTGGACAGATTCCGGAAAATGACCCCGGCCGGTGTGGAAAACGACGCCACCCCCGCCGCGGAAGAAAAACCGGACCAGATGAGCATGTACGCCCTGGCGGAATTTGTATGGGTACATGCGGCCCCGGAAGATGAGGTGGTACGCCTGGTAGCCGGCGGCGGATTTGACGATGCCGCAGCCATTCGGCGGTCTGTCCTGTCCTTTGCGGGACGCGTGGGGTTTGCTTCCCTGGGGGAAATTGTGGCGGGGATGACGGCAGAAATGAACGCGATCATGAACGCGCAATCGGAAGGGATCCCGGATCCGGAAAGGGCCCCGTCAAAAAACTCGCGGAGCCGGACGGGTGGGCGGCGTTGATCATGATCATGGCCCGCGCGACCGGCTGGACGGAACACTATATCAAGCACATGCCCCTGAAAGCCTTGCTCCAATACGTCCATGCGTGGCTTGTCCAGGAGGGACAGGCCACCCGCTGGGCGTATGTGGATCAGGCAAAACAGGGGGCCATCCGGATCAAAATTGCTGAAATAATCGAAAAAGACAATTCATTTTTAGAAACTTATGGCGATTGAACAAGTCCAGCGCGTGTATTGTGCGGTCAATGAGGGGAAAGGGGAGCCTGTCTCCGGCAGCTACACGGAAGAAATATGGGAAGGCAGTTGGGCGGAAATGTGCGCCTATGCGGACCAGAAAACCGCCGCGGGCGGGGATAAATGGGCCATCACGGCCACCGTTACCCGCAAGGCGGGGGATTTTGCCGAATGCCGGATCCGCCGGCAGGCGATGGACGGGAAAGAAGAATTTGAGATGCCGGGAGAATCGCGTGACAATCCCCAATACTCATTGACGTGTACCGCTGTCCCTCAACCGATTTTGACGCACAAACTGGCGGAAAGCTATTCCGGGGAAAAGCTGGATGCCCTGAAACGGCTGGTGAACGGCGGTTGCATGGGGTCCAAGATAGACATATCCAAAGAGGGGCAGCCCGTTACACAAAAGACTATACAAAGCATCATTGGCGACGACACCAGCGAATTGATCAAAAAGTTGAAAAAAGGCGTCACGAGCTTTTACAGTCCGCAAGTTGTTCTTCAGGCGCGTTACAAGGTAGAAGACCCCGCAACGGTCACCTATCAAAAATGCTGTACGATTGCGGATCCTCCCGGTCCGTTCAAATCTCCGTCCGGAAAATTCGACTGGCTATGCCTGGGAACGTCCGTGGAAGGATCCGGAAAGGAATGGCAAGTGACGGATTCCTATATGCTTTCCGGTCCTGACGGCTGGGACAAGGATATTTACAATAACTAACTATGAATACGGAACTTGTTGCACAAATCATTGCTAAAGCGCTCCATGAACGCCCGGAATTTGTGAATGTCCCCATATGGGAACCAACGGACGAAGAAAAAGACGCAGATAGTGCCCTGCTGGTCAATGTTACGGGCGCGGATGAAATCGTTGCCGGGAACTATACCTACAAAATCACCGGGGAAATCATGTACCGGCAACGGTACTCTGAAGCGGATCCGTCCGGCTTGGTCATGGATGTGACCGCTTTTTCCTGTGCCGTTGCGGAAGTGATGCGCGCCCTTGTTGGCCGCCGCCATGCGGAGGATGCCCCGGCGGCCTGGTTGGTCCTGGGGGCTACCCCTGCCCCGGCGATTGCCGGCACGTCTGAAACATACATGGTTTACAAGTGCATCTATGAATTATTCATTCAATTTTAACACATTATAAATATCATGACAGGAAATCAAATAGGAGAAAGCGGCGCCATCCTGACGCCGGAAGACTTTGAAAGTACGCGGAACACGGAACTTGCCGCGTGCCTGATCACGCTTGGGTTCCCGCTTCTGAACAGTACGCCGGGATTTTCTCGCGTAATTGGCGAAGGCATTGCCGCCCCCGGCGGGGCTGTAACATGGTGGTTTGAGAAACGCAGCCGGGACGGGAAATACACGATGGACGAAGTTCTGGCCCGGTGGGAAGACTGGAATTGGCTGAATGATCCGAACAACCTTGACCCCCTGGCCTATATCATCACGGGGTTCCACAATCGCCGCCGCCTCATTGACGAGGTGAAGCAGCAGGCCGTTATGGTGCTGGTCCGCACCGGCGCCCGGTACGCCCTGTTTTCCAAAAACAGTTCCCGGTCCACGCTGGACCGCGTGGAAAAATTCATGGGTTATTAACCGATTATTGCCATGTCTGACGTAACTGTAACTCTGGGAGCGGATGCCGCCGAATTCAAGCAATCCCTGACGGAAATTCAAAAGTCAATGGACGTGCTTGTGAATTCCACGACGGCTAAAGCGGCGCGTATCGGTCTTGCCTTTACCGGGATAAAAGACATGGTTTCAACGGCTTTTGCCGCTATTGACGGCGCCATTCAGAAGGCGTTTGACTTCGTGGCTCCGGCGGCAGCCATCCAACGCGTGGAAAAAGAATTGACGGGCCTGACGGGCAGCGCGGAAGAAGCAAAAAGGATCCTTGAAAGCATCAATGAATGGGCGCTGACCTCACAATACACCCCCACGGAGATGTTCAAAAATGCCGCCCAGTTAATCCGGGGCGGCATATCCGAAAGCTTTGCTCCGGATCTGGTCCGCCAGCTTGCCACCATTGCCCAGGGGGACCAGAGCAAAATGAACGCCCTGGTGGCCGCTATGGTCAAGGGATCCGGCGGCCTGAAGGGCTTTACCTCGGAAATCATGGAGGCGTTCAACGCCGCCCAGGTGGACCTGTTGGGAGCTGTGGAAAAAACGTCCGGTCTGTCCGGAGAAGCCCTGAAGGAAAAACTGAAGGAAGGCATTGGATTTGACGACGTTGCCGCGGCCATCCGGGAACTTGCCAAAGACGGCGGCGCCCTGAAAGAAGCGGAACAGGAAGTGGGGAAAAGCTGGGAAGGCTTGCTGAAACGTTTTGAAAACGCCTGGGGCAACCTGCAGGAAAATTTTGGATCCGGCTTGCTGGGGCCATTAAGCGCCCTGATGGAACAAGTAGATTCCCGGCTGGTGGGCTGGGGGGACGCCGCCGCAGAATGGGGCCAAAAAGCGGGGGATCTCCTGTTCCGGGCCGCTGATGCGGCTATTGCGTTTGGCGAGGCGGTAGGCCCTGCCCTGGCCCTGGTAGCAAATAATGCGGATCATGTCACGACGGCCATTTTGGGAATTGGGGCGGCCTTTTTAACTTCCCGTTCTCAAATGGTGGCGGCTATGGCGCAAACGAAGGGGAGCCTGACGGCCATGTCCTCCTGGGTATTGCTCGCCAAAGGCAGTTGGGCGGGGCTGTGGAACACGATACGTACCGGAGCCGCCACCGCAGCGGGTGCGGTCCGTGCCGCCGCCGCGGGAATTGCGGCCTCCGTCCGCGCGGCCATGATTGCCATCAAATCCGCCATCATTTCAACGGGCGTTGGCCTTGCAGTGGTGGCGATTGGTGAAGGGATCTCCTACATTTACCGGCAGCTTGCCGGCGCGCCGGCGGCGCCCGGCGGCCAGGAAGATAATCACGAGGGCCGCGCCCTGGCGGGTGACCGTGTCCGGAAGGGGCAAGCTCTAGATAACGAGTGGCGAGCCTACAATGAGGGCATGGGAAAAGCCAAGTCGGAAACGGACGTTAATGCCATCGGAGACCGGATCCTGAATAATTTGCGGCGGGCGGAAGAAGAACTGGAAGCTGTGGCGGCGGAAGCCGGCACAGAATCGGAAGCTTGGAAAAATCAGGCCGCCGTGGTGGACAGCCTGACAGATTTATACACCCTGTACAAGTCCGCCAGAGTGGACACCCTGGAACGGATCCGGGAACAGGCCGCCACGGAAAAACGTCTGGCGGAACTCGCCAAGGAAAGGGAAAAGGCGGAAAAGCAGGCGGAGCAGAACCGGAAGAAACTCCGTGAGCTGGAAGACGCCTGGATGAAAAGCCAGTCTGACCGGGAATACAAGAAAAAGAGCTACCGGGAACGGGGGGAATGGCTGGACCAGGAAGCCCGTGGCATGGGCGCCGCGCCCGGTATGGACGGCATCACGGCCCGCATTGCCGACTTGTCCAGGCAGGAGCCAACGGATGCCGTCATGAAGCAGATTAAGGCCCTGGATGACCTACGGAAAAAATATGCAGAACTTGCTGATGCGAAGAAGGATTATGAAAAAATGGAATCCGGCGCCCGTCAAAATCAGGACTTGCTGGCAGCGGAAATTGCGGGCCTGGACAAACAGGCACAAAAAATCCGGGATGAAATCGCCTTGCGGGAAAAGACGGAAAGCTACAAATCCGCCGGCATGGATGAAAAGGACGCCGCCGGCATGGCCCGGCGGGACGTGGCCCTGGACCGGATCCGGGCCCGTCAAAAATCCATTGGAGAAGGGCCAGGATTGAATGACATAATCAAGCAAACCGGCGTAGAAGTCGGCAACGGCGGAAAGAGCCTTGGACTGTCATCCTCTCTCCTGGGGGAGACACAGAAGCAAAGCCTGACTCTTAAGGACATAAGGGACATTCTGGACCGCTGGAAACCGGGTCAAATTGTCATGGCGGATTAAAACCTGAAAGAGATTGTAGGGATATAGGTATATGCAAGATCCTGCCATTTTCGACATATCCGCCACGGCATACGTGCCGGGCGTGCTGGTTTTGTCCCTTGTCCCGCCCTCCGGGATGGATTTAGCCGGCTGCACTCTCCGCGCCGCTTGTTCCAGGACGCGCCGCATGTGTGGCCAGATTTTGGAATGCAGCGATATAAATCATGACAACTGCATAAGCATCAAGTTTCCCGCACTTCCCGCCGGGTGGGCGTTTTATGACGTATTTCTCCGCTTCCCGGATGGTGCAGAATTCCCGGTCCTGAAGGGGGAAATGGAGATTGCCGAAAGGATCACGCCCGCTGCTCCGTCAGATCTGGCCGTGTGGCATGTGACGGCTACCATTCCCACAGCGGAGACGGGGAAAGTTGAAGTAATCATAGGACGGGGCCCCCAGGGCGTGCCGGGTGAAAAGGGAGACAAGGGGGATCCCGGTCCCGCTGGTCCGCAAGGCCCCCAGGGCGAAAAGGGAGATCCGGGGACTTTGGGAGAGATTGAAGACCTGACTATTAACGGGAATTTGACGGCCCAGGGCGGTACATTCGCGGGCCCGGTTGTGTTTTCTGACGGCCTGTCCGTATCTGCCGGTAAAAAAATTACGTTGAGCAATGGCGGCGCCGTGATACATGCAAATGTAAATGATTCCACGGTTCACGTTTCTTCACTGGCTTCTGCCGGTGGAGTTTCCGGCAATGTCGTTAATTGTAACCGGGTAAACACTGCGGCGCTGTCCGTGACCGTGGCAGCAACGTTTACCAGCGGCGTCACCATGGCGCAATCCTTAACAGTGGACGGGAGAGCCATCATCAACACAGGTCTGAACGTGGGCGAAGATTTATCTCTTTATGGTTCTGATGGGCTCCCCGGCGGTAGTCTGCGGGGATTTTATGAATCGCCGGACGAATCTATTATTATCATTAAGGATGCAGGAGCGCGAGAATACATGTCGATTGGCTACGATGCCAACACCGCTCAAGCCTCGCTGAATTTGAGAGGCAGCGCAGCCAGTCTTGCCCTGCCGGAAAAGCTGGTTGGCCCCGTACAATTTTTCACTGATGATCTTAATTATATACTTTTTGGGATAACGTATGATCAGGCGACTGGCTGGCATCCCAGAACAGATTTTCGATTGTATGCAAATGGGGGGATTGATGTTGCGGATGGTGCTGTTTTCCATTCAGGGGTTACGATGGACCAAAGCTTGAATTTGTCCGGGAAAGCTACCCTGAAAAACGGCTGCGATGTAGGCCCATCCAACCAGCTTAAAATCTATGGGTCCGGCCCTGCGTGTTATATTTCATCGACCTATGGAGAATTGGTAATCAGAAGTGATACGGATGCCTACAGTGTATATTTCAGGGGCATGACATCGGCTGCTACGGTGGATATCACTAAACCGCATGCCGCTACGTTGAATGATGAGTCCATCCTGAACCGCTCGGAAGGTGATGCACGGTGGGCGAAGGTGCGGACAGACCTGACGGACGCCCAATATGCAGCTTTGGCAGAAAAGGATGCGACTACTTTCTACGTTACCGATACTGGTAAAATCTACTTTGGAAGTTACGCTCTTAACTAACCTAACCCAATATAATACATTATGTTAATACACATTATTTATGACGCTCCTAAAGATTCAGGAGCCAAGTTCGACCCGCTTGCAGGCGTTATCAGATTTGTAGGACCCAAGCCAGACGGGTGGAGCCACGGAGAAGAAAGGCTCCTGAAAGACCTGCCGGAAGAGCAAGCCCCGGTTTATCTCGCACTTGCTTCCGCCATCCAGGACAAAGGGGGGGATTGGGTGGCAACGCAGGTTTGGGCGCGGATGATGGGCCAGGATAAGGTGTCTCTCCAGGTTGAGGCTCGACAAGACGGCACGGGAGCAATCCGCACGTTTACGTCTGAGGATGATCCCTCCCTGCTGGTCGATGACCCCGCCGCCGTGGCGTTTTTCAAGCACTTCACTAAACAATAATGAATCAATTAACCAACGAACAAAAGAAAGCCGCTCTTTTGGAGTGGATAGAACAAAAAAATAACAAAGACAATGACTAACAACAACCAATGCAATCACACCTTGGAAATTGCCCGTGATTTTTACGCGGTAGTTTCAGAGGACAACGGCGGCGGCTGGAAGCCCTGGGAAGAATTAACCGACCGCCAGCAGGCGGCATTTGAGCGGCTGGCACAGCAAGCCCTGCCTATTATCGGCAAGCACGCGCTGGGTGATGTCCGTGACTACCTCGGCATCAAGGCTTCCGGCGCGTCCTCCTGGTGGAAAAAGGCCCTGCTGTACTTAGCCTCCGCCGCTGTTGGCGCTCTCGGTCTTTCCCTGTTTCAGGGTTGTGGGCACTCCGTGGACGTGACGCCGGATCACACGACCATTTGCAAGGACGGCTCCTGCCTCGTCATTGAGCAGGGGCATATCTCCTATTCCCAGGCCCAGCCGGACACGGGCGTTGCCCCAGTGGTGCAAAAGCTTACTAAATAACAATCCCGAAAACCTTATAACAGACTGGCCGCCATGTGCAAAGCCGCTGAATGGTATCTGAAAATCGTGGACTGGATCGACCGGCACCGCACGACGGCCTGCATGATTGCGGGTTTTTTGGTGGCCTACTGGATGGGGGAAAAGTTCGATGCCTGGAACGACAAAATGCTCGCCGTGATGCACGAGCAAACCGCCGCCCAGGTGGAAACGGGGAAAGTCCTTCAGGAGTTGGCCGTTCGAGTAAACGCGATTGAAAGAAAATTAGAAAAATAACTCTATGATTATCAAAGAATGTAATGAATTCAAGCCCGTTCAGCGGGCTTTGGGACTGGTGCCGGACGGCCTGCCGGGGCCAAAAACCCTCGCCGCCGTAGCCTTAAAGCTGCGATGCCATGAAATATGGTCAGCCGTCCAGGCAGCCGTAAAAGTGACGCCTGACGGCATCCCAGGCCCTGCCACGGCCCGCGCCATAGCTGCCGCCCTGGATATTGCCCTTCCCCGGTCTTGGCCGTCCCAGGCGGAAGTCCGGGCCGGCCTGTCCATCTTTGGCCGTCCAGGGGATGAAAACAACCTTGTTTCCATCGCCCCGCCCTACCCCCTGTATTATGAGGGGCGCCCCGTCAAAACAATCCGGGTACATGGGGCAATCGCCCAGGACGTTCAGGCCGCCCTGGCGGAAGTCCTGGAGGTGTACGGTCTGGACCGGATCCGCGCGTTGCACCTGGACCAGTATGGAGGATCCTACAATGACCGCAGCACGGCCACCGGCAAGAGTAAAAGCATGCACGCCTGGGGAATTGCCCTGGATTTTGATCCGGACCGCAATAGTTATTCCTGCAAGGCCCCCCATGCCGGGCTTTCCCGCCCGGAGTGCGAAGAGTGGTGGCAGATCTGGGAAGCGCATGGAGCCGTTTCCCTGGGCCGGGAACGGAATTATGACTGGATGCACGTCCAGTTTGCCCGGCTGTAAACGCCGGCAAAAAGAAAGGCGCCCCCCCGTTTGGAGGGCGCCTTTTTTGTTACTTGGTTAAGACGGCTTCCGGATTGCGTTCCAGGACTTCCAGGAGCTTGGCCGCCGCTCCTGATGGTGTGCGCTGCCCGCTTTCCCATTTTTTCAGGGTGGATGGGGATGTTCCCAGGAGAGCGGCAAATTCTTTCTGCCCCATGTCCAGGTTTTGCCGTAATTTAGCTACCTTGTTTTTCACAATCCAGTTCCGGCGGCTTCCGGGAGCAAAAACTAGTACCCGTACCCCCCGGACCGGTTCTTCACTCAAGGATTCCAGGGCCATTTCTTCACATTCGTCAAGATTGCGGTTTACTTCTTCCACAGTAGTTCCGTGGGTGCAATGCCCGAACAGGAGTTCAGGGAGGCTTCCCAGATAAAGCTGGTCTTCTTCAGACCATTCAATAACGCGCGTATAATGAGTTTTATTTTTCATGCTTCTTGTTCTTTCTTTCCTGATTACAGAGTTTTTCAACGTCCTTTTCTTGGTAACGCTGGGCGTCTTGTCCCAGCTTGCCGGAAACGGTGTAAAGCAAACCGCCCTTTTTGTACTGGCGATGATCACCCCGGCAACGGTCAAGGGTAAATCCTGCCTTTTCAAGCATTTTGATTAACTCCCGTATCTTCTTTGGCATGAGTACAAATTAGCACATTGGGTACTTTCCGGCAAGAGAAAAAAGCCCCATTGTGTCTTTTTTTTATTTTATATGAAATAAAAGCCAAGTCAGGGAGTAAGAAATCAAGAACACATGAAAAATCTGATTCAAACCAATTTTTGTGCGCTTTGATTGCAAATCCTAGAAAGTATGATAAAAGTAGGGAAAAATATTTATCATATCTATATTCTTATCATATTAATTTATAATTAATTATATATAGGAAGAAAATCTGTAATATTAAACTCCTTATTATCCCATTCAGAATTAACAATTTCATTATCTGGGTCTTTTTTTGCGTAAACTATTTTTAACTCTTGCCTCTTCTTTGTCGTTTCAGAATCCTTAAGACATGAGTACCATCGCTCAGCATCATGGCTTCGAGAAAAATTAACTCCTAGAATCAATCCAACAAGATATTTCATCATATGTGCATAATATAAATTACCGTTTTTATCAGTACAGGTTGCTTTTTCTCTAGGAAGAATCATTCTAAATTCATTCTCATAGCTCCACCTTTCTTCTTTTGTTATAAACAGTTCTACAAATTTATTCGGAGGAATACCACCACATATTGGTTCTTTACTTAGACTACCTTCTTTCCCATATCCATATGTAACATTACAATAAACACCAAAACCATTATAATGAACACGATAAAGCCTTCTCATGAAATGATAATCATCTTCAGAACAATCAATAATTTGCCAATATCTTAATTCATCTTCACAACGTAAAACAACTTTACAGCGAAAAACTAAACATACACCCTGATGTTCATCAGCATAACATTTCCACATATCAGACGAAGTACATACAGTAGAAAAACAAAGAACACGGTGTGATAATTTTTCATTATTCCAAATGTCTTCCATACCTTGTGGAACGGCTTCCTTAGGATCGTTCGTATTAGCAAGATCAGTACTTTTCAATTTCCATTCTTCAAGAATCTTTTTTGTTATATTCCAAGATTGATACAAAAAAAGGTTCATTTCTCTTGGATTCATTATCAAATCTATCAAATCCTCCCACTCCTTAGGAGGATTTTCTTCATTAGACATGAACCATTTATCAACTCCCGTGCAGTTAAGTTGTTTCGAAAACCATTCTTCATTATATCCTTGTTGTTTCAACCATTCTCTAATTTCTTTTTTTGTAGCCATAAAAAATATTATTAAATTTTCCATTCTGTTTGTAATGCAAAATTTAAGGAATCATTCATTACACATTGGCTTTTCCCTTTCTTTCAAAGCTTCCTGATTCTGCTCTTTAACAATATTCAAATATGGAGCTATTTTTTTATCGTTCATTTTTTGAATGTATTTCAAATTTTCTTTATTCCGTCAGCTATAGTTTTCATAAAATCAAACCATCTCAATCCAGACATTAATCCGTGTTTAAATATATTAATATTTTTATTTCCACAAAAAATTAAATCTGAAGACATAGGGAAGAAATTTTCTTTCTCAAGGAATTTTTCTGCTTGTCGATGCTGTTCATTATCAGAAATACATCCCATGATTTGAAGTATATATCTCTGATGGCCAGGAAGGATTCCAAAAATTATATCAATATAAAAATATTTCTCCATATCATCTAAAAGAGTACTATTTCTAATGTAATGAATTAAGGAATAAAATTTATTGTTCCAAGGAAGCATATCATTATACGCATTCTCAAATACACACCATTTTCTATTAAAATCCACTGCAAGATCTGATGACGGATCAATCATATTGACTTTACATCCTCCCTGAAAAATTTTTAAACAAAATCTCACACTCTTTGTTATATTTAATATAGCCTGATTTCCGATAAAAATCCCGGAATGGATGTTTTTACTTAAATAATCTAGAAACTCCACCTGTTTATAAAAAAAATTTTCGAACTGTTGTAAATCACTTCGTCTATTTTGTTCTTTCAAATCCCTTGCCTGTTGTTTGATCTGGTTCTGCTGCTGTAACAAGGCGCAAATGACACCTACAAAAGCCAGCCCGGCAAAAGTAGTATTAAGTACTCCAAACTGATCACCGAACGAACCAGGATTATCCGGAAAATCTAATCCTGTGATTCTTGATAAGAAGTGATTAAAGAAAAGTATACATACTGTAATAAATAATGCTGCCGCAACGAAAATAACCCCTATCCTAACGTCTCCATTATCTTTTTTAAATGCACTCATACTATTTCATTACACGCAAAATCAATCTTTGATAAACTGAAGGAATTTCAGGACCGGAAAGGGCTTTCCATCAATAACCGTTCTTCCATCTGTAATGGCTCTAAAGTGAAGAACCTTCCCCTTTTTGTAAGCTGTTGGTTGCCTGAATCCAGTAATTTTATAGGGCTTGCTTTTGATTTCACTGTAAACGGTACGGGAGGAGGCAGGAATGGATCTTCCGCCTCCTCCAACACTTCCCAGGCTAGAAGTAATAGCCGGTGAGGTGTATTCATAGGAAGTGGCAGCGTAAGCTAACACAGCGTCTTTCGTATGGCCATACACAATGACAGTGTATTCTTCAGACCGGGCAAGCTCCTCTTGTCTTTGAGCCTGCAACTTTCTCAGTTTGGCAAGTTTTTCTGCCGCAGCCTTTTCCTGAATTTCTGCCTTGGCCGTTTCTTTGGAGATGATATCCGGGGTGATGCCGAGCGCTGTTTGATGCTCTGGCGTCAGTTTTGATATGGGCACGCTTTTCGTGCCTTCGTCATGGCTGATTTTTGCCATCAACCCCCCTTTGTAGGAAATAGTAGCGTTCTTGTAAGTATCATTGCCGATGGCCAAGTTCGGAATAGTAATATCTCCTGCAATGGCTGGAAGAAGCCAACAGGACGCTATCAGTATAGAAAACAACTTTTTTATCATGCGTTCGTGATACCATAATATGCTGTTTTCTGTCCAGAAATAACATTTTTCTGTGTTTTTTGGTTGCCAATAGGAAAGAAGACCGTTAATGAAAAACAGTTATGATTACGGTGACTTTGCCATTTGATGAGGATGATCCCATGTATGCGCGGAATTGCGGGAGCCGGAAAACGGATGTCTATTTATTTGAGATTGCCGGGTATGCGCTAGCTTGTGACATGGGCGGCATTACTCCTGATGCAGAACATATTCCTGATACCATGAAGGGATTGACGCGCGTCAGAAAAGAAGAAGGAGCATCAAACGTATTATTTGCCCTGAAGGAAGGAAAAACCGCGCGGGAAATTGGGGAGCTTGCTCTTGACATGATCAAGAAGCGGAATGACATTGAGACGGAAACGGAATATTTATTCTATTACAACCATTTATGGGTAAACATACTTCGAAATTTCTTTGTTTTCGCTGGCGAGGAGAGCGCAACACGGGGAAACATGTCCTATTTGGCGCAATTCTTACCGGACGAGGAATTTGCATGGTATCCTTTCAACACAATGCGGCGCATGTTCACCGCGTATTTTGAGAATGAAGGGAACCGTTTGCGGCTTCTGCTTTTTCTTAGATCCCTGTGCCGTGGGACTGAGCTTGCGCTTTCTTCTTACCATGTGGGAAAACAGCTTCAGGGGAACTATGAAGAAGAAAATTTCCCGGCGTTCAGGCGTACATGGTGCCAATTTACGGGCAAGTCATCAACAGGGCCGCGAAAGAACCTTGAAAAGATTGTTGAGCTGTTGGGCGGCGGAGTTGTCGGGAAAGGCGCCCGTCCTGATTTGCTGATCTGGTGTGAAGAAGGGTCTTCCTCTTACAAATATGATAACATCGGGGGGAAGCTGGCTCATGCCTTTGCCCCTGATTCAGGCACGCTTGTCATTCCAGAAGAAGTTTTCTGGAAGGAAGTAAAAAAGGAAACAGGAAAGACTAAGGAACAGATTCTGGAAGAGGTTAAGGGATAACTAAAAAATTTGAAAAGGCCGTCATCCGCAAGGGGTGGCGGCCTTTTTTGTTGCTTAGCGGCGCTTGTATGGAATGGACGCATGAGCTTCTAAGACGGCATCGGCCCATTCGGTGACACTAAGGCCGTGCAGTTCGGCTTCTGTTTGGATTTGCCGTAATCGATCCGGATCTATTTTGAGCCTGATTTCTGCGGGTGTCTCTGGGGTGGCATATCCGCAATCTTTCATGATCAGATCAAAAAATTTGACCCTAGAAGCAGGAATGGGGACTTTAGAAAGCCATTTGTCAATCTGGCTTTTTTTGACGCCGCTACGGCTGGCTAGCTCTTCCCTGGTCATCCTGGTTGTCTTCAGGAAATCCTTGAGCCTAGTCTTGATGTCATCCATGCGCGCATTTTTCCTAATAGGGTAAAACTGACAAGCTTTTTCTGGATATTTTACCTTTTAGGGAAAATAATATTGCATAGTATTACTCTTTAGGGTAATTGTCTATTTGTTAGAAGAAATTACCAAGTTATGAATGATATATTCCCAAACAATAATCAAAACTTACTCCCTAAGTTCCCCTTTTTCAAATTCCTCCACCCGGGAAAAATTCCCATCCGAAGAACTAGGCAAGGGCTTGTTTTGCTGGGCAGCTTCATCAGCTACATTCATCAACCATTGCCTCAAAGGCAATCCTTCCATAGCGGCTGCAATTTCATATTCTCGCATACGTTCTTCAGAAATTTCAAAAATCAAACGGTTTTTTTCTGGATAGGGATCTGCCTTCGACTGCCCTTCTATCATCGACATGATTTTTGCTTGGTAAATTTGCGGTACGGGATCACTTCCACTTGTCCACTGGTAGGTTGTTTTAATACTGACCCCCAGCATTTCAGCAAACTGTTTCCTATTTATCAGGCCATTGGTTTTAAGCCATTTAGATAGCTTCTTGGGATCTATTTCCATGCGATGAGCATACAGCAAAAATCCTGAATGAGAAGACTTTTTTTGCTGACATGTAAGCAAAAAGCAAGAAAAACACGCTTGACTGTAAGAAAAAACTAAGCAATATAGACAGCAATGAAACATTCCCCAGTTGAACTGCCAATGATGGCACCTGAAACAGCCCAGTATCTTCTTAAGCTGGCGATGGAAAATAATCTAACAGTCTTAGAAGTATTCCTTGCACTAGCCGATCAAAAGGCAAAACAAGTTGCTTCTGAACATTTGTCGAATGTGCCGGACACTTCACGACCGCCTGCTACCCCAGTTTTTACCTTCCCCCCGGTAATGGTCCTCCCCACCGTGTCAGCTCCTGGTCCCGTTGTAGGGTCCGCGGACGTTCCGCGTCCGGTAGTTGTCAGCGGCCAGGATCCGGACCTGAATTTGAGATAACCTTCACCTTATACGGTAATGACCCCTGACAAAGATTGTGAAGGCAACCAGTCCCCGGAGCAACTCCTGGAATCCAGTGCGCGCCTGTATGACGGCATGGAAGAAGCCGTGGAAACATGGCCGCAAGAAATGAAGGAGCAAGTCCTGGTGCATGTCATGTGCCTGTATGCCGTGTGCCTGAAGGTTGTGGAGCGTGACCCCTCCAAAGGGCACCCCCTGATCAAGTACATTTCCAGGGCCCTGTCTCAATATGGCCTTAAACTTCAATAACAATTAACTATCAACACACAATAATATGAGAAGAAATAATGAATTCAATCAGTCCGCCCCCAGCGGGGCAAATCCGGAAATCCATATGCACCATGCAAAAATAAATGGTTCAGGGGATGAAATGGTCAATGAAATTGTATTGTCTGTCCGGGAAATGGTGAAAACCACTCCACGCGAGCAACTGGAGTTGTTCAACGTGGGGATCATCGCCGAAATGATATTGTGCCAACTTCAAGGGGCGACCGGGATTTCCGTAAAGAGGATAAACGAGTTACTGAAAATTTCCGGAATTTTCGTAGTTACCAGGACAGAAAGGAGAAAACAGTAATGTCCGCGCCGAAAAAGGAAGCGTTTGAAGAGTATATTGACACGCTCATGGATAGTTCTGTGGATCTTGTGTCCGGCTTGCCGTTGAACGCCAAGGAAGCGGGTCTGGCCGCCATATTGTCGCAAATAATTTTATTCCGACTGCATGGTGAAGAAAGCATAAGGAGAAAAGACTTGGAAGAAATTTTCTCCACCATGGGAATTCAAATTCAAAATGTTGTTGCCAATGGAAAGCCAGAATCCTGAATGCGTGGTGGCCCTGGGGAACGTGCAGACGGCGGGGGATCAGATCAAGTTCCTGCCTCGTTTTTGCCGGCTGAAGGATCTGCCAAAAGTTCCGGGCCTGTTTTTGCCGTCCAGCGCCCCCAGCCGTGAAACCGTGAAAAAATGGCGCAACAACGGGACGCTGGTCATGGCAAGAATTGGAGGATCCTTGTTTGTGGATGTTCACATGACGCTGAAAAAAAATAAAATCAAGCTGGGAGTGCTTAACAATTAGCATTTAATATCAATGAGCAATAAATATTCAGAATGGTTTCTGCGTGTCCATGTGAAAGACCTTGAACAATTCCCGGCCAGCCCCCCAGCGGATGGTGACGCGGGGGAAGGATTGCCTGCAGACTTCCCACGGGAAGAATTTACGGAAGATCAGCTTGTCCTTCTGGACGAGTATTACCATGCCAAGCGTGATCAGGTGGTGAAACAGTTCTTCCGCCTTTTCCGGGTGCATCCCGGAAGCATGGATTTGACGTTGTGGCACATTGCCCTGAATGCCGGGATCCTGGTTAAAGTGCTTGGGGTGGGGGATGCCAAGTCCTACACCTGGCGGGAATTGTGCCGCGTGCTGGGCGTGAGTGAAGACGTGATGTACAGGCATAAGAAAGAGATCCTGCGCCTTATCAATGAAATAAAGAAATAATTTTCAATAATTTATGAAAACACTTGTGAAAGAACGCCCCATTCCTTTTTCCCCGGACATGGTGCTTGCGCTGTTGCGGGGCTGGAAAACGCAAACCAGCCGCACGCGGGGTCTGGAACGGTTCAATGGCTTGCCGGGTGGTGCAAAGTCAGCTATGGCGCGCGCGCCGGCATGGGAAGAAAACGGGTGGAATGCCTGTGGATGAATTTCCCGGACCAACTTTCATTGTTTAACTTTAACGCATTATGAGATCACACAAGGAAATTGCGGAAGAAATTCTAGGTTATCCGATTGGGGAAGACGGGTGCGCCCCCTGCCCCGGCGCCGCGCTGCACACGGCACAAAGCGGCCCGCGGGATTGGCGGATCTGGTTTGACGGTGAGGGCAAGCCGCATGAGTATTGCTTTCACAATTCCTGCCAGGGCGCGCGTGACGACTTTATGAGGACGTTGTATCGGGCAATCAGCGACGAGGAACGCGGCACCCGCGGGACGCGGAAGCCGGTGCCGAAATATCAAAGGCCGTTGCCCGCCGCGCCGAAAGCTCAAAAAGTCAAGCCGGAAGATCTGAATGAAGATCTTGCCGCGGCGCTGGCGGCCAGGGTGGAAGAATCAATAACATTTGACTGGCTGCGGGCTCATAGCCCGGTGGAAATTCCGGACAATCCCCGCGCCTGGGGGGAATTGCTCCTGAAGGAGCTTTATCCGTCAGGATCCCGGATCTTGGTGTTCACGGCGTTTGCTTCCCAGGGTCAATATTTGTACGTGGTGGGGGACGGCGTTTACAAGCTGGGCCGCAAGCCGGGCATTAAGGCCGTCAAGGCCCCGCGGTTGCCTGCCGGCGGGGATAACGGCGTCTGGTTTTTAACGGCGCCCATAACGGGCAAATGGGAGCCGAACCCCGGCAAGCGGGATCCCCAGGGGAATTTGATGCCGGGCCGCCGGCATTCCGCCTGCTGTACTTCTTTTCCGTTTTTGGTCCTGGAAAGCGACAATTTGACGCCGGATGTTTGGCTGAAAATCCTGGTGCAACTCGCGGATCCGATTGTAGCCGTATATACCAGCGGTGGAAAATCGGTTCACGCCTTGGTGAAAGTGTCTGCCGCCACGCCGGAAGAATTCAACGCAATCAAAGAGGGGTACATTCTGCGCCTGTCTCCCGTGGGGGCGGACGCGGCAGCCATTACGCCCGTCAGGCTTTCCCGGCTTCCCGGCTGCATGAGGCACGGCACAACCGGGGAATTTGGGACGTATATCAAGTACGACAAGCCGCGCCTCCAGGAGTTGCTGTACCTCAACCCCGCCGCGGTACACGGGGAGCCCATTCTGACCATGCCAAGCCGGAAAACAAGAAAGGCAGTTAAATGAGTGACTTAACAACCGCGCAAATCCTGGGAACAGCCCCTTTGCAGGTAGATGGGCGCCCTAATATCCGGACTAACCAGATGGCGAGCCTGATTGCCCAGGCGGTAGCGGACAATTTACCTTTCGGGGCCATGTACCGCTATCATGATGAATTTATCACAATCAACACCGTTAAAAGTATCAACCAAGCCGGGGAAATCATTACGGAGCTTGAAAAAAGGCCCATGACGGCAAAACGGTTTACTACTTGGATTGAACAGTTTATGACGTTTTCCGCCAGAGAAAAAGACCCGGTGGAAAGCATTGGGAAAATCCTGGCGGAACAAATCCTGGCGAGTGATTACTTGCGGGCCTCCGTGCCGGAAATCGTGGAAATCATGCCTGTGCGTCTGCCCGCCTGGGGGGTGGGTCCCAAGGGGGAACGCTTCCTGCGGATCCTGCCCGCCGGTTATGATCCGGCCACACGCATTTACAGCGCGGAAACCGTGGAATGGGATTCGAGCAAGGTTTACCCTGTAGCCGCCGTGATCCGGTCGCTGAACAGGGCCCTGGCGTCCTTCCCCTGGGCGGAAAAAGCTGCTGGCCCCATGACTCATATCCGGTCCGCGTCCTGTTTCATGGCGTACATGGTGGGGCAATTCTGCCGGCATTTGATAGGCCGCCAGCCCATGATTTTAATCATTGGCAATCAGCCGGGTACAGGTAAGACCTTGCTTGCCAAATTCGCGCTTGGTCCTATTTATGGCGCACCTAATGCCACGCCGTTCCCGAAAGATGATGCGAGCCTTCAAAAGCTGTTGTTTACCAAGCTTATTTCCGGCGCTCCGTATGTCCTGATTGATGACCTGATCAATTTAAGCAGTACAACGTTAAATCAATATGCGACGAGCGAAGCCATTTCTGACCGTGTTTTGGGAGGCAACACGGAATTTTGCGGGACTAACCGGATGCAGATTATCAGCACGGGGAATAACCTGACGGTGACGCCGGACATTGAGCGCCGGAGTTTGATCATTGACCTTTTTGACGCTTGTAAATCCGTCGATAAAAACATTCAGAATCCCCTGACGGAGAGAGTATTCAGCAATCCGCAATGGCGGCGGGAAATGCTCATGGCGCTGTGGTCCCTGGTTTGGCACTGGAATGAACAGGGATGTCCGTCCGTGTGTTCGTCTTCCGCCATGCCGTCCTTTGAAGGTTTTTCGGAGGTGGTGGGCTCCATCGTCATGACGGCGGGCTTTATTTCTCCCTTCACCAAGCGGCCCGCCACAACGGACGGGGGAGACGTGCGCGGGAACGCCCTGGAACGGCTCCTGGTGGCCCTGGCGGACCAGATCCAGCCGGAAACCCCGGAAGGGCCTCATACGCAACTGACGCACCTGTACACCGTGGAATCCGTCATGGAGGTAGCCGGGCGCCTGGGGCTGGTGGACATTATTTGCAGCGGCAAAAATCAAAATCAGAGCATGGGGCACCAACTCCGGAAACTCAAGGGCCGGCAATTTGTGGACAGTTCCGGACGCGCCTTTACGTTCGGACGCCGGGAAGATGCCGTTTCCTCTCAGTATAACGTGGTGATTCTTTCAGAACCGCGCATGTAAGCCGGTTATTCAAGGGGGGATTCCGTTCCGGGATCCTCCCTTTTTGTCCGGTCAAGACGTGTGGCCGGATTTTTTGCCGAGGGTGGCCAGATATTCCGGAGTCATGGACCAGTAACGCGCTGCGGATTCTTTCGTCAAGCCGCGCATGTTGAGATAACGCGTTTTCAACAAGTCCGTTCCAACGTGTCCCATGTCATTACTTAACTGGTTCAGATCATGACCGGCCTTCATGCTGTAGGAGGCAAAAGAATGTCGCAAACAGTCATGCGGCCAGGGGTTTTCCGGAGAGTAGCCGGCGCGGGTGCGGAGGGCGAACAGGCGCGTTTTCAGGTCGCGCGGATTGATAACGGGATCGTCCGGTCCCGCGTTGTGTGGCCGGCACGCGTGGATCCACGCCTGCAGGACGGGATAAATGGTCACGTGGCGGGCGCCTCCCGTCTTGGAATGCTTGGCCCGGACGGAAACAACGCCGTCCTCCAGGGATATGTCCGCCCAGGTCAACCGGGTGAGTTCCCAGGGGCGGATCCCGGCAAAGGCCCCCAGGGCGACATATAGGCGTAAATCCGTTGTGTCCTGGGCCGCCACGCGGCGCTGATAAACTGGCGCCGCCTTGTCTATCTCCTGGGGCGGCGTGCATGCACGGAACAGGGCAACCAACTGATCCGGAGTCAAGGCGATAATCTCCGCTTCCTGGACGGGCAGCTTGTCAATGGGATCCACGGGATTTTTAATAATCCAGCCGCGCCTGATGGCAAAGTTGAACAAGGTCGAAAGCTCGCGCCGCAGGTTATTCCAGGATGTAGGGTGTCCGGCGTGGCACGTGTCCAGGGCGGCCCGGATCATGGCCGGCGTAATGGCCGCGCACGGTCTGGCCGCCAAGTCCGGGCAGAGACGTTCCAGGCGTCCCAGGCGCGTTTTCCGGGAGATGACCGTAACGCGGCTGTTGTGCGCCTTGGCGGTGCTGGCCGTGGTGGCAAGTTCCCGGAGGGAGGGGGACAGATCCGCGTCCGGCGGCGCCACCCCGCGCCCCATTTCGATTAAAGTTCCCAGCTTTGCCACCGAGCCCGCGCGCTTCACAAGTGCCACGTAATGAGTGGCGGCCTCTAAAGGCGTGACCCCGATTTCTGACAGTATTTCATCAACCGTGTTCCATTTATAGGCATCAAGATCAATAGTTTTTCCACTTACCGTTCCAAAACGTTTCAGATTGCGGATTTGATCCGCAATGAATCCATCCGCTTCCCCTTTCGTGGCAAAATATTTCGAGGTTTGTTTCCCCGTGTGAGAGATCCGCGCGGGAATGACAACGCGCCACGGTTTACCGGGCCGGGAAGTGCAGGGCTTGGGCTTCCAGTCGTCGATCAAGCTGTGCATAATTGAGCATGCTTTTTTGACCATATTATACCCTTTTCCGTCGCTTTCTAGCATATTTTGAGAATTATACTCTAAAATCAACAAACCCCTTAAACCGTTGGATTTAAGGGGTTTTGAAACTGGTAGCAGGGAGGTGATTTGAACACCCGACCAAAGGCTTATGAGTCCTCTGCTCTACCACTGAGCTACCCTGCCATGTAGTGGTTGGTGCCGTAAGGCGGGGAGATATTTAGCCCGAAACGGAAAGAATGTCCAGAAGTTTTTATGGGACCGGCATATTTTATGACGCCGGAGCCCTTCATCACGCACAGAAACTTTTGATGCTGAACAGGATAGTTCCCCCGCCGTCCATCAACCTGCCGGGACACGGAGGCCGCCATGCTGTCCGGCGCCTTCCCGGCTGGATCATCCTTCTTCCCTGTCGGAGCCGTTAAACCGGCGGAACAGAAAATAAAGTCCCATGAAAATTTTCGGGTCCACCACCTTTCCCTGTCCTGTCTGGTCCATCAGCCAGTCGTGCACCAAAAAAAGAGGAATCCGGTGTACGGTAATATCCTCATTGTCCACCCCTCCTCCTTCCGCTACCTGCCGAAGTCCGTCCGCCAGATAAAAGGATACCATTTCCGTCGTCAGTCCGGGGGAGGAAGGCCCGGTAAACAGATAGGTCCAGGAGGAAGCGCTGTATCCGGTTTCCTCTTCCAGCTCCCTGCGCGCGGATTCCAAGGTGCTTTCCTCTCCGCCGTCCCCGGAAAGCCCGGCAGGCAGCCCGATGGTAAGCGCATGCAGGGGAAAACGGTACTCCTCCACCAGCAGCAATTCTCCCTCTTCCGTCACCGCAATCACCATGACGGCTCCGTTGGCGTTTACCCTGCGTACATATTCCCATCTGCCCTCCTTGACCAATTCCAGAAATTTGCCACGGAAAAGGGGTTGAGGCCGTTCTTCAGGATTATCCGCATGTTTCATCATGGGGCCACGTTAGATTTCCGGCCGGCTCTTGTCAACCACGTCGCCGTACCTCTTCCGTAGCATGCCGGATTCCGGCATGCTACGGTTCGTGTAAGTGCTTGATAAGCCCGTTCGTAATTGTTTCCTTTTCGTCACATTAGGCCCAAACAACAAAGTAAATCATTGATAATAAAAAGGTAATATACGTTTCAAAGAAATATACTCAGGAGGACTAAATTATTGATCGAATCAAGACTAAAAAATTCTTTGATGTGGAACCCCCGTGGAACTTGAAGCGGTGGAACGATGACTCATGAAGATTCAAAAAGATGTTTTTTCTCTTGCCGCAAATCAGTAATTTGGCGCTCCCGTCAGCCGGGATGTCGAGCTGGAGGCGGACGAGTTCGCCTTCTCCATTCCGATAGACGCCGCGAGTTTTCACGGATACGGATGAACTGTCATGTTCTATCCGCGTCCGGTCTCGCAGCCAGACGGGAAAAGCCCATATAGGCTTTACAACCAAACAACTTCATCATTTTCATAACAATGACCCCTTCATCCGAATTGCCAGCAGCATGGACCAAAATCACAGGAGCCCTTCAAACGATCATGTCCCCGGAGGTTTACGGGCTGTGGTTCCCCAAATTTTCCCTGCTGGAAGACTCCGGAAAAACCCTGACGCTGGTATGCGATGATCCGATGGCCGCCCTGTGGGTGGAAAACAGCTACACGCCGGAACTGAAACAGGCGGCCATGCTGGCTCTGGGAGGGGAACGCAATGTAAAATTTGTCTGCGCGGACGAGGTGGCTTCCGAACAGGAAACGGACGCGCCGGCACAGAAATCCTCCGCACGCAAAAAAACCGCCCAGCCGGACGAATCCCAGGCCCGTACCGCCAAAAAGGCACGCCCCCAGGGAGCCAGGGCCGCATTGAATGATTTGTACACGTTTGACTCCTTCGTGATGTATGAAGACAGCAGGTTTGCGTACCAGGCGGCCATTTCCGCCGCCCAGTCGGAGCGCCCCCTCTTCAACCCCCTCTTTTTATACGGAAAATCCGGCGTAGGAAAAACCCATCTTCTGCAAGCCATCGGCCATGAAGTTCTCCGTCAGGAATCCTCCGCAAACGTGGTGTACGTGACGGGTGAACAATTCGCGAATGAATTCATTGACGCTTCCCGCACCCAAAACGGCCAGAGCTTTGCCAAACTGCGCCGCAAATACCGCAAGGCGGACGTTCTGCTGGTGGACGACGTGCAGTTCATTTCCGGCAAGGAAAAAACGGTGGAAGAATTCCTGCATACGTTTGACGCCCTGTTCCATGCCCACAAGACCATCGTGCTTTGCGCCGATGCCGCCGCCTGCGACATTTCCAACCTGGACGTCCGCCTGGCCGCCCGGCTGGAATCCGGCCTGACGGTGGAACTGACCCTGCCCGGAGACGAAGACCGGCTGGAAATCCTGCGGAGCAAGCGCGACCGTGCCGGAATGAACGTATCCGACGAGATTCTGGAATTCCTCGCCAGCCGCATCCAGAAAAGCGTGCGCCGACTGGAAGGAGCCCTGCTCCGCGTAGCCACATTTACTTCCCTGTCCGGAGACATGCCGGACATCTCCAAGATCGAACAGCTCCTGCGCGATATCCTCCGGGAGGAAACCAGCCGCGTCCTCTCTGTGGAAACCATCCAGAAACGTGTGGCGGACTTTTATGAACTGAAAGTGAGCGACCTGACCGGAAAACGCCGGCCGAACAGCATTGCCTTCCCCCGCCAGATAGCCATGTACCTGAGCCGCCGCCTGACGGAATGTTCCCTGAAGGACATCGGCAACGCGTTCGGCGGCCGTGACCACGGCACCGTCATTCATGCCAACAAGCTCGTAGCCTCCCGCATGGAAAACGACGTCCGCGTCCGCGATATCGTACTCCGGCTGGAGGAAGACCTCCAGGGTTGATTTCCGCCCCTCCTTCTCCGACGCCTCAGGGAAATTCCAATCCCTTGCGCCGTTCCCCTCCCCTTCCCGCCGGCACCGCATCCGGCTCCATGATCAAATGGGAGAATTAGCTTGAGGCTGCGGCGGTTTGGATTAGAATCACCCTGTTCCCACTGATTCTATGATTCACGCCGACCAGCTTTCCAAAGAGTTCGGCCGCTTTCAAGCGGTTAAAAATGCCTCCTTCACTATTGAAAAGGGAGAGATTGTAGGTTTTCTCGGACCGAACGGCGCAGGCAAGACAACAACTCTGCGCATGCTCACCGGCTATCTTCCCCCTACCTCCGGAACAGCCTCCATCGCGGGATTCGACATTGTAAAAGACCCTCTGAACGCCCGCAAGCACCTGGGCTACCTGCCGGAGCACGTCCCGCTTTACGACGACCAGCGCGTGACGGAATACCTGAAATTCCGTGCACGCCTTAAAGGCATCTCCTCCAAGCAGATATGGCCGTCCGTCTCCAAGGTGGTGGAACAGTGCGGGCTGGACCCCGTGCGCCGCAAGATGATCCGCACCCTCTCCAAGGGCTACCGCCAGCGCGTAGGCCTCGCGGACGCCCTGCTGGGCGAGCCGGACCTGCTGATTCTGGACGAACCCACCAACGGACTGGACCCCAACCAGATCCGCCAGATACGGGAACTGATCAAGGGACTGGCGGAAAACCACACCATCATTCTCTCCACCCACATCCTCAGTGAAGTGGAAATGATCTGCAACAAAGTCATCATCATTGACCAGGGCACGATCAAGGCGGCGGACACCCCCTCCAACCTGACGGCCAACCTCCGCGCCGCCGGAAAAATCACTCTGGAATTCCGCGGGGACCTCTCCCTGGTCACAGAAAAGCTGGAAGCCATGGAACACGTCAAGAAAGTGATCCATGAAGGCACGGACGCCGACGGATGGCACACGCTTACCGTGCGCGCGGAAGCCGGAACGGACACCCGTGAAAAAGCCGCCCGGCTCCTGGCGGAACAGGGCTGCCCCCTGCGCCACATCTACCGCCATACTCCCACTCTGGAAGAAGTATTCGTGGAAATGACCCGTAAAGACTAGTCCGACCGTTTTCCCCCTCTTCCCCTCAACCAGCACCCCTTTTCCTCTCATGTCACCGGTACTTACCATCTTCAGAAAAGAACTCAGAAGCTATCTGATGACCCCCTACGGCTGGGTCATCCTGGCCTTCATCGTGGCCCTGCAAAGCGTCTCCCTGTCCGGCACGCTCAAAGCGTTCCAACTGGCCCCGCAGAAGGAAGGCATTCTGTTCTTCATCCTGCATTCTCCCATGTTCTGGTTCTACTTCCTGTTCATCTTCCCGCTGATCACCATGCGTTCCCTGGCGGAAGAAGAGAAGACGGGCACGCTGGAATCCCTGCTCACCGCTCCCGTCAAAACCTGGCAGGTCGTTCTGGGCAAATACTTTTCCGCCTATGTCTTTTACATCATCCTGTGGCTGCCCATGCTGCTGTACCCGCTGCTCGCAGACTGGTCCAACCTGATCGTGCAGTGGGCTTACGGATATGACGCCGGCATGGCCCTGCCCTACCGTCTGGCGGACTGGGCCGGAGCATACGCCATCCTGCTGCTGATAGGGGCATGGTTCACCTCCATCGGTATCTTTGCCTCCTCCCTCACGGGCAGCCAGATCATCTCCGGCATCATCACCATCGGCCTGCTGGTGCTGATCTTCTTCATGGGCCTGATTCCGGTGGTCTGGGGGGAATTCCCCGCGGCGGGCATCTTCCACTACATCTCCTGTTCGGAACACCTGGACCGTTTCTCAGCCGGGCTCGTTGACACGCGCCCCCTTGTCTTTTACCTGACCATGACCGTCCTGACGCTGGCCGTCTCCATACGCATCATCGACCACCGCCGCTGGAAACATTGACCGCCCTCCCTGCCTTTTCACCCCCTTTCCATCTCCATCTATGAGTGAAACACCAGCAACACCCGCCCCGGCGCCCCAGGAGGAAAACCGGCCTGCCGCCCGCAAGGTCAGGCGCCCTTGGATGACGTGGATCAAGCTCTTCCTGCTGTGCATCATCGTCATCTGCCTGAACTACGTGGGCTGCCACGAATACTACCGCCGGGACCTTACGGAAGACCAGCGCTATGACATTTCCCAGCAGAGCATCAACATGCTCCAGTCCCCGGAAATCCAGAACCGTAAAACTCCCATTAAAATCACCTTCGCCTTCCTGCGCACCACGCAGAACTATACCCGCATGCGCTCCCTGCTTGAGGAATACGAACGCTATTCCAACGGCAAAGTGGTGGTGGACTACGTGGACCCCCTGCGCCAGCCGAACAAGGCCCGTGAGATTTCCATGATTTACGGCGTTGAATTCCGGAAAAACCAGGTAGTCATTGACGCCCGGGAAGACACGGAAGTGGCCCTCAAGGACTCCGCAGGCAACTACCAGCCGGACGCCGCCCATGTGCGCATCCTCTCCGGAGACTCCTTCATCGTGTACGCTCCCGGACCGGACGGCAAGAGCATGAAAGCCGTGGCCCTTCAGATTGAGGACATGATGACGGCGGGCATCTTCGGAGCCGCCAACGGGGAACCCCGCAAAATGTATATCGCGGCGGACAAGAGCAACTTCAACGAAGCCATGAGCAACAGCAATGAGGAAAGCATCTTCACCACCCTTTCCCGTCTCTGCCGCTCCGTCAACCTTCAGCTTGTCCCCATTCGCCTGGGCGGCCTGCAGGAAATTCCGGAGGATGCCGCCGGATTCATGATCGTCGGCTCCAAATACGATCTGACTCCCCAGGAAGCGGAAGTCCTGCAAAGATACTGGGACAGGCCGAACGCCGCCTTGTTCATCATGCTGGAACCCCAGCAGGACACCCCCAAGCAACTGTACAGATTCCTCCGGGAACAGGGGCTGCGCCCCCAGAACGACCGGGTAATGCTCCGCAACAGGAACAAGCGCTCCGTATTTGAAATCAACGCCATCTTTGCACCGGGACTGAACTGCACGAAGGAATTCTGGAACTCCAGCACCGGGCTGGAAGGGGAAAGCATTTCCCTAATTCTGGACTCGGACAATGCCTCCATGGAGCACAAGCGCATCACGCCGTATCCCCTGCTGGTGACCACGGAGGAATACTACGGGGAAACCAAGTACAACCAGTTCCCTGTCCAATTTGACGCCCACGAGGACAACCCCGGCCCCCTGATGATCGGCGCGGCGCTTATCCGCGGCAATTCCGGAGACGTCAACCAGACCAAAACCACCGGACGCCTGGTTCTGCTGGGCAATACGGACCTGCTCCAGCCCCGGCAGATCAAGCCGGAACAGCGGGACTTCGTGCGCACGCTCATCGCATGGATGACGGACCGCGAAGAACTGCGCGGTCTGGGCTCCCGGCATGACCTGACCGTCAAGCTCAACCTGGACCGTAACGCCCTCGGCGTCCTGGAACTCCTGACAAACATCGGGCTTCCCCTGCTGGCGCTTCTCATAGCCCTGATCATCTGGAACACGCGCCGCCATTAACCCGTCACGCCCCATTACCGGAAGCACATGCGCATACTCCGCTTCATCCTTCTCGTCCTCGTCACCCTTGCCGCCATCGGGGCGGCGGTGCTGCTGACCATTGACGGCAACCTGTCCCGCATCATCGGACGCACCGCCTTTAGTTCGGGAGAACGCCTCTTTCCCTACACCAAGGAGGAAATGAACGAAATCTCCTGGATGCGCATCAACTGCGGCGGAGACATGGCGGAATTCCGCCGCAGGCCCAACGGCGTATGGTGGGGTGAAAAACCGTGGGACGACCGCATGGACCCGCGCGCCGCGGCGGCCATCCTCCAGTACACGTACTCCACCAGCATCGTGGATGCGCTCCCCCTGCACAAGATTGACTCCGCCTCCCTGAAGGAATTCGGCGTCAAGACCACGCCCATCACCATCACTCTGAAAGAAATGAGCGCCGACGGCAGGCGTTCCTCCACCATGGCGCGCTACACCCTGGGGTCCACGGCCCCCTGGCTGGTGGACGATACGGAGAACCAGACGACGGACGATACCACCTACATGCAGACGGACTTTTACGGCCGCGACTCACGCATTCTGGTGGGCACCGGCAACATCCTGCCCCTCTTCAAGTCCGGCATCCGCCAGCTTCGGGACCATCGTCCCCTGCTCATACATCCGGCGATGCCCGCCTCCATTGAAATCAACAACAAGGGGCAGCGCATCGCCTTGGAACGCCCCTCTCCCGATCCCAGAACTCCCTGGAAAATCACCTATCCCCTCCCGCTGGACACGGACCCGCAGATGATGGACGTCCTGCTGGGAACCCTCCAGAAATTGACGGCCGTGCGCGTGTATGATCCGGAGGAAACCAGCGTTCCGGACATGACGGACGACCAGGTCACCTCCGTTTCCATCAGGAACTTCACGGGGCGCCTTGCCGGAGACGGAAAATCCCTGGCCGTGGAGGAAAAGCCCGTCACTCTCCGCATTTATCCTCCTTCCGACAACAGCAACCTTGCCGAACTGGTGAAAGCCACCGTCTCCGACCGCAAAGCCGTCTTTGAACTGGCCCAGACGACGGGAAGCAACAAGGAAGTTCCCGGCGTCCGGAACATTCCCCTGGACCTCAACCTGCTCCGCTCCAAGCAGCTCACGGACATCGGAGACTACAAAATCACGGGGCTTTCCATCCGCCGCAGTCTCCAGGATTACCCGACCATCGTCCGTTTTGTACAGGGAGACGAAAAGACCGGCCAGCAGCCCACATGGATGTACACGGCGGAAGGCTCCCGCTACCAGGAAGTCAACCCGGACCACCTCGTTTCCCTGCTGAAAACCGTGAAAACGGGCAACGTGGCCGGATTCGCCTCCGACAAGGCCACGGACCTTGCCGTGTACGGCCTGGACAACCCGCTCCTGACGCTCACGATGTCCCTGCTGCCCAAGCCCAATGAAGAGCCGCGCCCCCCGGTCACCGTCTTCTTCTCCAAGGGAACGGACGGCTCCTGGTACGCCCGCCAGTCCGGCAAGCCCACGGTCGTCATGCTGGACAACGAATACATGAAAAACTTTACGGCGAACGCGCTCGCCTGGAAAAAGAAGAGCCTCCTGTCCTTCAACAGGTACAATCTCAAGGAAATGCACCTGGAACGCATCGGCTCCGGGGGGGCGCTGGTCCTGAAATTCGACCGCTTGGACGACTCCTGGACGGCCAGCAAGGACGGCAGGGACGAAACACTGAACATCAACCCGAACCGGGCCAACCGCTACCTGGACGAACTGGAAAAAATGGAGGTAGTCTCATGGCTTCCCTACACAAATCCTGAGGCGCGCGAAGCCCTGAAAAAACCGGTCTTCCGCCTGAAACTCGTCATTCAGGTGTACAAGGATGCCTCCCGGCAGGAGCACCGGGAAATCACGGGAAAAGACGGAATCACCTTTTCCGCCGAGCCGGAAATGGAGGAAAAAACCATCTCCATGGAAATAGCCCCTGCGGGAGAAGCCGGCTTCAGCCGGTTCTATTACGGAAAAATCAACACGACGCCCTATTACTTTATCCTGAACATGGACTCCGTCCGTCTGCTGGGCGCCTCCCTGGCGGAAGACAATTAACATCCTCGTTCTCCACATGAGCATCAATCTGAGCGCAATCACCGCCTTTCTGGACAAAACCCTGTCCGTGGACTCCATCCCGGACGCCTCCCGCGCCCTGAACGGCCTTCAACTGGAAAACGAAGGCGCCGTTTCAAAAATAGCCGTTGCCGTGGACGGTTCGGAAAAAACCATTCATGCGGCCCTGGATCTGGGCGCGGACCTGCTCATTCTGCATCACGGCATCTTCTGGCAGGACATGCAACCCGTCACGGGCATCTCCTACCGCAAGCTGAAGGCGGCCATGGACGGCAACCTCGCCATTTACTCCGCCCACATCCCGCTGGACGTTCATCCGGTTTACGGGAATAACGCCCTTTTGGCAAAGACATGCGGCATCCGTCCCGCCGGGGAGGGACTGGACTACCACGGCGTTTCCATGGGCGTCTGCGGGGAATTCGCCGGCACCTGCCGGGAGCTGGCGGAACGGCTGGAATCCGCCCTCGGCGCACCCGTTCAAACCTTCTGGGCGCAATCGGAGGAAGCCCCGGCCGGGAACGTCTTCATTTGCTCCGGCGGCGCGGGAAACGAACTCGTCCAGGCCGCCAGGCTTGGCTGCCGCACCTACGTGACCGGGGAAGGCTCCCACTGGAACATCCCCATGGCTGACGAACTGGGCATCAACCTGGTCTTCGGCGGCCACTACTTCACGGAAACTTTCGGCGTCAAGGCCTTGGGACAACTGCTCAAAGACGTGTACGGACTGGATTATGCCTTCATCGACATGCCTCCCTCCGCCTACAGCCATTGATCAAACGCCACGGATGATGAACCTGACCACGGACGACGCCGACGGAAAAATTCGCCTGGACCAGTACCTGGCCGCCCACCTGCCGGAACTCTCCCGCTCCAGAATCCAGGCCCTGATTAAAAGCGGGGACGTACAGATCAACGGTTCCGCCGCCAAACCCAAAACGCCCGTCAGCCGCGGAGACTCCATCTCCGTCAACATCCCAGAGCCGGAACCGGCGGAGGCCAGGCCCCAGGACATTCCGCTGGACATCCTGTATGAGGATGAAGACGTGGTCGTCATCAACAAGGAAAGCGGCATGGTGGTGCATCCCGCCGCCGGCAACCCGGACGGCACCATCGTGAATGCCCTGCTCCACCACTGCGGGGACCTCTCCGGCATCGGCGGAGTGGAGCGCCCCGGCATCGTTCACCGTCTGGACAAGGACACTTCGGGATGCCTCGTCATTGCCAAAAACGACGGTGCGCACCAATCCCTGACCGGGCAATTCGCGGCGCGCAGCACGGAAAAGCGCTATCTGGCCGTCGTCCAGGGAATTCCCCGCCAGAGTTCCGGAACCGTCTTCACGCACATCGGCCGCCATCCCGTCAACCGCCTGAAAATGGCTGTGGTCAATCCCGGTTCAGGCAAGGCCGCCATCACGGACTACGACCTGCTTTGTGCAGACCCCGCCACGGACTCGGCCCTGGTCCTGTGCACCCTGCACACGGGCAGAACACACCAGATCCGGGTGCATATGCTTCATCTGGGCCATCCCCTGATCGGAGACCCCATTTACGCCAAGCCCTCCAGGCAGAAGGCACAGCCCGGCAGGCTCATGCTCCACGCCTGGCGGCTGGGCTTCGACCACCCGAGCACGGGAAAACGCATGGAATTCGAGGCTCCCGTGCCTCCAGAATACACGCCCTGGCTCCAGCTTTTCCCCAATGGTCTTTACGGAGCCATCCCGGAAACCAGGCCGGTACCGGAAGACCTGGAAGGGGAATAAAACTCTCCTTCAGGCAGCAGAGAAAGGGAAACAAAAGCCGGAAGTTTACTTCTTTTCTCCCTCTTTCTTGCAGTGCTTGCGCCAGTCGTCCAGAATTTTGGCGGGATGTCCGGTAATCACGGGCTTGCCCGTATTGTCCACAATGCCCAGGCGCGGAATCGTCCCGCCGGGGGCATAACCGGGAATGCCGTTGCCCTTTTTGGGCTTGATGATGGGGAATTTCATCCGTTCCTCCTTGGCCCATGCCTTGGCGGCCTCTTCCGTCTTGTCGCAGGAAAACAGCACCAGTTCCACATCGTCCGACTGCCGTATCTTACGGTAGGTCCGCACGACATGGGGCATCTCCCTGCGGCAGGGGCCGCACCAGCTTGCCGAGTAAAGAAAAAGGTAATACCTGGCCTTCGTATTCGGCCTGTCCTTGGTCAGATAATCGGCTTTTTCCAGAGCTTTTCCCACCGGAGAAGAAGCGGCGTCCTCCACCTTGGCGGCCGGAGCATCGGCATACACGGAAAAAGTTCCTGCAACGCCGCAGCCGGCCAAAACCAGAGCAAGTGAACATATCTTGATAGATTTTTTCATCATATTGTTCATTATCAATTATCCACTAAAACGTCAACAAGGAATGCAGGAACACGCCCCCCTGGAAAAACCTGCATGCTGCGTAGATCGTGCATATGCGTCCTCCTTCCCTTCCGCAGGCGGACCACTCTGTCCTCCACTTTTTCAGAGCCATTCAATCGCACAAGCAACACTGCGGCTCCCACGGCAGAGTGCCAAAGGCCTTTTACCGCGGCTGTTTATTTCAAGACACTGCGACTCTTCCTTCAATTCCTCAAAGAAACGGCAGAAAAACATCATGGCCGCGGCAGTTATTAACAATGGTATTTTCATCCTGTTGAATAGTCCTCAACTTACTAGAAACGTCTCGTCCAGGCAGGATCAATCCGCAGCCGGAGCTCCGGGCCTTTGAACTTGATTTGCAGACGGGGAACCGCTACCCTGAACCGACTTTCAACGCATACCCCGCACAGAGACATGGAGAACACGCACCACGGAGAATCCCCCTCTCCGGACACCCCCGCCCCGCAGCAGAAAAACGGAAAAACGGACGAACAGACCATCGCCCTGACCAAGGCGAGGCTGGCCATTGACGAGGTGGACGCCCAAATCGTGGAACTGCTTAAAACCCGTGCCCAATGGGTTCATGAAGTCGGCCGGATCAAGAAAGCGGACAACTCCCCCATCTTCGTTCCGGAACGGGAAACGGCTCTGCTGGGCAAGCTGAACCGCCTGAATGCGGGCGTTCTCCCGGAATCCTCCCTGCAAGCCATTTACCGGGAAATCATCTCCTGCTCCTTCTTCCTGGAAGGAGGGCTGACCATCGCCTACCTGGGCCCCAAGGGAACCTGGAGCCACCAGGCGGCGCTCAAGCAATTCGGAAAAAGCTGCGAGCTTATTCCCTGCCAGAGCTTCAAGGACGTGTTTGACATGGTGGACCGCGGGAAAGCCCAATACGGCGTGGTGCCCATAGAAAACTCCTCGGAAGGCTCCGTGACCGCCGTCATGGACCTCTTTGTCACCTCCAGTCTGAAAATCTGCGCCCAGATCAATCTGAACATCCGCAACAGCCTGATGGCCGCCATTCCGCGCGAACACATCCGCATCCTTTATTCCCATCCCCAAGTTCTCGGACAGACGCGGGACTGGATTCTCCGGCGTTACCCGAATGCGGAGCTCGTGGAAACCTCCTCCACCACCAAGGCCAGCATCCTGGCCAAGGAAAACGCCGCCATGGGCGCGGCCTCCCTGGGCTGTCCCCTCGCGGCGGAACTGTTCGGCCTGAACATTCTGGAGGAAGACGTGCAGGACCAGGCATGCAACACCACGCGCTTTGCCGTCATCGGCCGCCAGGACACCCGGCCCAGCGGCCGGGACCGCACCTCCCTGCTGATCCGCATCCAGCACAAGCCGGGAACCCTGGCGGAAGTAATCGACTGCTTCCAGCGGCACGGCATCAACCTGATACGCATTGAATCCCGCCCTTCCAAAGCCATCAACTGGGAATACGTCTTCCATATAGACGCCGTGGGACACGCCCTGGAATCCCCGCTCCGGGAAACCCTGGAGGAACTGGAACAGCACTGTTCCATGCTGAAAATCCTGGGCAGTTACGCGGACACGGACGTTGTCTGATCTGCGCCGCCTTCCTCTTCCCTTTACAGAACCAGCACCTATTTTCCGCAAAACCATGAACATTTCCACAATCGCCGCACTGGCTCTTTCCCTGGGATTTCCGGCCTGGTCCCAGCAGCCCGTCACCAAAATCGTCCGGGAAAACGGCCAGCCGACGCTGGCCCTGGACGAAGGATTTTTGCGGGAACTAAAACAGGAAAGTTCCATCCACAAAGCAGACGGGGGCACACCCCCTGCCCCCGCCGGGTCCCATGCGGAACCATGGAACCATGTATTCTCCCCTTCAGTTCCGGGACTGCCCATGGCCGCCGACTCCAACCATGCCGCCGTCAGGGAAACCGCAGCGGAACGCAACCGGCGCATGAAGTGGTGGAGGGACGCCAAATTCGGCATGTTCATTCACTACGGCCTGTACTCCGGACTGGCCGGAGAATGGAAGGGCAAGCCCGGCGGTTCCGAATGGATTCAGAAAAACGTGGAAGTGGATACGGACACGTACGCCTCCGAAGCGCTCCCCCTCTTCAAGCCGCGGGAAGGAGTCACGGAAGAATGGGCCCAGCTGGCCCGGGATGCGGGCTGCCGGTACGTAGTGCTCACCAGCAAGCACCATGAAGGTTTCGGCCTCTTCGATAGCGCACAGACGGACTATGACGCCAAAAGCCAGATCGACCGGGACATCGTCCGGGAATATGCGGAATCCTGCCGCAAGCGCGGCCTGAAGGTAGGCCTGTACCACTCCGTGATCGACTGGCACCACCCGTCCTACGACAACACGATCTGCCCGGACCTCTGCTACCCCGCCGGACAGGCGGAAATGCTCAAAAAAAAGAACATTCCGCGCGACCACGCCGCCTACCAGAAATACCTGCACGCCCAGGTGAGGGAACTGATGACCAGCTACGCCCCCATAGACATCATGTGGTGGGACTACTCCCAAGGGGCCATGGAAGGGGAAAAGGGCTGGAAGGCCCCGGAACTCATGGAAATGGCACGCTCTCTCAATCCCGGCGTCATCATGAACAACCGCCTGTACGCCTACTCCGGACTGAACCAGAACCAGGCGGGCACCCTGGACCTGCGCTGCGGGGACTACATCACGCCGGAACGCTTCATTCCGCGGCACGGCTATCCGGGCGTGGACTGGGAAACCTGCATGACGGTGAGCGACAAATGGGGCTATAACCGCTATGACACCAATGTCAAATCCCCGGAGGTCATCATCGAAAAACTCGTGGAATGCGTCACGAAAGGCGGCAACCTGCTGCTGAACGTCAACCCGAAGGCGGACGGCACCGTTCCGGAAAAAGTGGCCGCCGCCATGCGCGGCGTGGGACAGTGGCTCAAACTCAATGCGGAAGCCGTGTACGGCACACGCGCCTGGACGGAACTGGACCAGCCCGCTTCCATCAATGAACAGGGGGACATCTTCGTTTTCCTGATCCCCCCGCCGGACAAGGGCCCCGCGGAACCGCCCAGCGAAGGAACCATGAAGGAACTGACGGAAGGCACGGAATACGCCCGCATGCAGCCCCTGGACGCCACCGGATATGAGGACGATGAAGGAGTCTCCGTCACCCTGCCGGCAGGCTATACCAAAGCGGTCCTGCTGGGCGACAATGCCGCCCTGCCCATTGCGGATGGAAAAATCCTGTTCAAAGCCCACGAACACTCCAAATCTCCCTGTTCCGTCATCAAACTGAGCAAATAGCAACCTTTTTCACTCATTCCCTTCATGGAGGAAGACCTTTTTTCCCTGGCAGGCCGCAGGCAGGACGGAACGGAAGAGGAAGCCGTGCGCCGGCGCGCGGAATTTCTGCGCTCGGAGCTGCGCCGCCATAACAGGCTGTATTATGAACAGGCGGAACCGGAAATCTCCGACGCGGAGTACGACGCCCTTTTCCTGGAACTGGAAAAACTGGAACGGGACCATCCCGAACTGGCGGACCCGGATTCCCCCACGCGGCGCGTAGGGGGCGCCCCCCTCCAGGGGTTCAATCAGATCAGGCACGCCGTTCCGATGCTCTCCATTGACGACATCTTCGAACAGCGGGACGCCCTGATTCCGGACGAGGAATTGGTGGAATTCTACAATAAGCTGGTCCGGACGCTGGGAACGGACGCCGTTCCCGTCTCCGTGGAACCCAAGATCGACGGCGTGGCCCTGTCCATCATGTACCGCAACGGGCGCATGAGTTATGCGGCCACGCGCGGGGACGGCGAGGTGGGGGACGACGTAACGGCCAACGTGCGCACCATCCGCACCATTCCCCTGACCCTTCCGGCAAACGCTCCCGCCGTGCTGGAAGTGCGCGGAGAAGTCTTCATGCCCAACGAAGCTTTCGCCAAGCTCAATGAAGAGCGGGACGCGGAAGGTCTGGCCGCCTTCGCCAATCCGCGCAACGCCACCGCAGGAACGCTCAAGCAGCTGGACCCCCGGCAGGTGGCGGCGCGTCCCCTGGCCTTCCTGGCCCACGGGCTGGGCGCTTACGAAGGACCGGAACTCAAGGATGTAAAAGACTTCTGGGACATGCTCCGCCATTGCGGCATTCCCTGCAATGAACCGGTACACTATACGGACACGCTGGAAACCACCCGCCAGGCCGTCCGCGACATCGACAGGGGGCGCCACTCCCTGCCCTACGGCACGGACGGCGCCGTCATCAAAATCCGTTCCATGGCCACGCGGGAAGCGCTGGGGGCCACGGCGCGCGCCCCCCGCTGGGCCGCCGCCTACAAATTCCCCCCGGAACAGAAGGAAACCACCCTGCTGAACATCGTCGTCCAGGTGGGGCGCACGGGCGTGCTCACCCCGGTGGCGGAACTCCGGCCCGTGCTGCTCTCCGGCTCCACGGTGGCGCGGGCCACCCTCCACAACCAGGATGAAATCGACCGCAAGGACGTCCGCATCGGTGACACCGTGCTGGTGGAAAAAGCGGGGGAAATCATCCCCGCCGTACTCAAGGTAAACCTCTCCAGGAGGCCGGAAAACTCAAAGCCGTACAGCATTCTGGAAGCTACGGGCGGCCTCTGTCCCGCCTGCGGCAACCCCATCATGAAAGAGGAAGGGAAAGTAGCATGGCGCTGCACCAACTTCACCTGCCCGGCCCAGGCCGTCACGGGCATCACCCACTTCTGCTCCCGCGCCGCGCTGGATGTGGAAAGCATCGGTTCATCCGTAGCGGAGGCCCTGCGGGGCTCCGGCCTGGCCGCCTCCGCGCTGGACCTTTTCTCCCTGACGCTGGAACAGCTTGCCAACCTCAATCTGGGAACGGCGGAAGAACCGCGCCGCTACGGGGAAAAAAATGCGCAGAAAGCCCTGGACGCCCTGAAAAACGCGCGGGAACTCCCTCTGGAACGCTGGCTCATCGCCTTCGGCATTCCCCAGATCGGGGAAGTGGTCGCCAAGGCGCTGGCGGATACCCACCCGGACCTGGACCATGTGGCGGAATCACCGTACATCCGGGACATCATCCGCCTGGATGAACTGGTGGAATCGGCGCTCAAGGCCAACCCCAACACCCGTGAAAACCGGAAAGCGGTCCGGGAAGGCACGCTCTCCGCAGAAGAAGCGCAACAGCGCTACAAGGAACTGACGGATGAAATAGATGCCCTGACCGGCCCCTATCTGGAAACGGGCTATCTCCGGAAAAACACGGGAAAACTCAGTTACGGCTCGGAAATAGGGGTGGCTGCCGCCAAATCCCTCAACAGCTTCTTCACCTCCGCCGCCGGCCATCATACGCTGGACGTTCTCCACAGGCTGGGAATCAATCCACAGTCCCAGTCATACAGGGCCAACCTTCTGGAAATCCCGGCAGGCATCCTGTCCGGCAAAACCTTTGTCATCACCGGCACGCTCAGCCAGCCGCGGGACCACTTTGAGCGGTTGATCGCCGAACACGGCGGAAAAGCCACAGGGGCCATTTCCAAATCCACCTCCTACCTGCTGGCCGGCAGCGGAGGCGGCTCCAAACGGGAGAAGGCGCTCAAACTCGGCGTTCCGGTCATTTCCGAGGAAGAATTCGGCAAGCTCATCGGCAACTGACAGGAGACCGTACAGTACTCCTTGCCGGATAAACGGTTCTTCCCAAAACGGGGAAACCGGAACCTGCATTTCCTGTATCCCGGTTTCCATCCGATCCGGAAAGCCGCCCCTTCTCCGGAGCTATTGGAACAAACAAAGGGCACGGAACCGGGCATTTCAGAAAGCCCGGATTACCGGCCTTCCAGCCGCTTCTCCGCGAGGAGGCGCCATCCTGCCATCCCTTTTCTTCCGTTCCACACGAAGAAAAAGCGGCCCTCCCGCCGGAAATCTCCGGAATACGGAAAAACGCGGCTTTCCATGAGCTTCTTCCCCTTTTCACTCCTGCCTTTTTCTTCCCCATCCTTCAGACAAAATTAATTCCCGGAGTATGCAAAAAACGCTTGCTACGAAACTCCATCTGCGCCCTAATATCCGCATATGCTGAATCTGCCGAATACCATTACCCTGACGAGAATCGCGTTGGTGGTCGTCTTCACGGCAGTCATCAGCCTGGCGGCCCAACATCCCTGGGGATATCCGGCCGCGCTGATCGTCTTTGTGCTGGCCGCGTGCACGGACTGGCTGGACGGCTATCTGGCACGCCGCCTGAACCAGGTCACCACCTTCGGCAAGCTCATTGACCCCCTGGCGGATAAAATAGCCGTCTCCGCGGCTTTCATCTACCTGACGGCCGCCGGACTGTGCCCATTCTGGGTCACCATCATTATCATCAGCCGGGAATTCCTGGTCACCGGCCTGCGCCAGATCGCCCAGGACCACGGAGTCATCATTCCCGCAGGAACCTCCGGAAAATGGAAAACGGCCTTCCAACTGGCCTTCTGCATCGGCTGCCTGCTGGCGCTGACCTGGGTGCACACGCCGGAATACATTCCGTCCATCCTGTCCCCGGTGGCCTCCCTCTGCCACTGGCAGGGCGACGGAATCGCCAACTTCCTGTATCAATTCACGCTCTGGGGCGCCGTCATCCTGACCGTGTACTCGGGAGCCGTGTATTGCGTGGGCGCCCGCCGTTTTCTGAAAAGCTAGAAACGGCGGAATACAGTGAGGCATGGAGGAAATTCCCGCCTTCCCGTCCATGACTTATCTGCAAATGCGGGAACATGTTGTTTTGCGGAAAAGAAATAAAAGACATGGAACACTTGTTGCGCCGCAGGAAGGAAAAAACTGTCAATAATTACAGAAAATCAATGTTGTATAAAACAAATATAATAAACAGAACATCCCGGTAAACAGGCACGTTAACGTACCGGAAGTTTTTATTTCCCTTGACGCCGGAGCGCAGCCGTGATTTTATCACTTCGTTCCCGCTGAATGGAAGCTTGGTTGTTCATTTGATGGTCATTGCGGTTGGCGGGATACGGGCGTCTCCGTATTGATTCTTTCAGTATCGCTTCCGGCGGATTTTTTCCCTGCCATTTTGTGATTCCGTCAGTTCACTGCAGCCGGGACGCATTCACAGATAAAGAAATCAATATGGTATCCACCACATTCAGGGAGCTTGGCTTGTCGGCTCCCATTCTCCGCCAATTGGAGAAACTGGAGTACAAGACCCCCACCCCCATTCAGGCCGCCTGCATCCCCATGCTGCTGCAGAAAAAGGATCTGATGGGACTGGCGCAGACCGGTACGGGAAAGACCGCCGCCTTCGCCCTGCCCCTCATTCAACACTTTTCCGAACATCCCGCCAAACCCCGGCCGCGGAAGGTCAGGGCGCTCATCCTGAGCCCCACCCGGGAGCTGGCTTCCCAGATTCACGACAACATCACGGCGTATGCCAAGGGACAAAACCTGTCCACGGCCGTCATCTTCGGCGGCGTGGGGTATGCCCCCCAGTTCCGCAAACTGGCGGCGGGCCTGGACATCCTGGTCGCTACGCCGGGCAGGCTGATCGACCATCTGGAACGCCAGACCGTCAATCTGGACCAGGTGGAAACCCTGATTCTGGACGAAGCCGACCACATGCTGGACATGGGATTCGCCCCGGCCCTGAAAAAAATCGTGGCCAAAATTCCCCGACAGCGCCACACCCAGATGTTCTCCGCCACCATGCCGGACAACATCCGGCAACTGGCCCAGGCCTTCCTCCAGGAACCGGAAACGGTCATGGTCACGCCTCCCTCCGCCACGGCGGACCGGGTGGAACAATCCCTCTGCATGGTCCGCTCCCAGGCGGACAAAAGGCCCTGCACGCTGGACCTGCTGGAACAGCGCCAACATCCGGGACGCACCCTCATCTTCACCCGCACCAAGCACGGAGCCAACCGGCTGGCCTCCTTCCTCACCGGCAGGGACTATCCGGCCTCCGCCATCCACGGGGATAAAAGCCAGGGTACGCGGGAGCGCATGCTCCGCGAATTCCGCTCCGGGGAAACGCCCATTCTCGTCGCTACGGACATCGCGGCCCGCGGCATCGACGTCAAGGACGTCCAGCTCGTCATCAACTATGACCTGCCGGCGGAATCGGAAGTTTACGTACACCGCATAGGCCGTACTGCCCGCGCCGGAGCCGACGGACAGGCGATTGCCCTGTGCGCTCCGGATGAAGTCGGCAAGGCCCGGGATATCCACAAAATGCTCGGACGCGTCCTTCCCGTGCATGCCTCCAGCACGGAACTTCCGGCAGAACTGCTGACCGTTCCCGGTGCTGACAGGAGGCAGAAAAATTCCGCCCGGGAAAACGGTGCCCCCTCCCGCAGGCAATCACGTAACGGATAAAGCCGCAGCCGTTCACGCAGATAGTGCAAGGACGCCGAAAGAACCCGGATTTTAACCATTCAAAAAATGTTTGAACGCAATCCGGGGGAAAACGGTCTCACTTGCTACAGACGGTCCGCCGGGCCGTTGCAGCCGGGAAACCCAAACCAAGGTTTCACTCATGAAAATCCTGTCGTTAATCACTAAAACGCTGTGCGCGGGCACAATCAGTTCCCTCGCCTGCCAGGCCGCCGTTCTGGCTTACGCGGATGAAGTGCCCTCCACCTTCGTGGAAGGCAAGCATTCCCCGGAAGTAGCCAGTTACGTGCAGAGCATCGCAGGCGTGGCGCTGGCATCAGGAATTCATGATTATGACGAGAACGCAACCAACAGCTATCAAGTGCTTGTCCAGGTGCTCAACAGCGGCAATGTCACCAACCTGCCGGACGACCTGAAGCGGGCCATTGAGATGCTGACCAGCTACGTTCCCGACCCGAATGCAACCATCCAGCCTATCCTGACCAAACAGCAGATAGAGCGCATGGAACACATGGCGGACCGGATCGAAAACCTTATTGAGGAAAAATACGGGGTGGACCTGGAAGACTGCATGAAAATCATGCAGCATGCGCTGGCTCCTTCCATCCCCGCCATCCTCCGCTCCTGTGACATGGAAGGCGCCAAACTGCCGACCACCACGGTTTTCCGCCCCAAGCTGGGCAAGGCGCTGAGTGAAGCCTACGCCAAACTCGCCGCGCCAGCACTTCCCGCCGCCAAGGCGGATTGACCGAACCATCAAAGACGACCGGGAAGATGACCCCGATTCTACGGCATGCGGAACCCGCAACAGGTTCCCTTACTGAATAAGCCGAAAGAAACGGGATGATCTCTCCGGCCGCCTGGAACGGCCCCGCCGCCGCACCGGCGACCACGCAACACTTTCCGGATGTCTCCGATCCAGAGCCGATCCTTCGGAACGCGGTGCCTGCTACGCACCCATTTCATTCCCAAGCAACGGCCTGCAACATCGGCACAACCGGGTGATGCACTCCCACAGGCCCTGTCCCCGCACCGCGGAGGGACGGGGCCTCTTTCATTTCCGGAAACGCCTCCTTTCACCCGTATTCGTCCCCGGGTTGCGCCTCTTCCCGGTCCCGTGAAAAACGACGCGGGACCTCCGCAGTCTCTCCCACTCTTATTGAAAAAGCCGTGGACTTTTTGCACCATTCATGAAAGAAAGATTTTCAAGGCCCGGTATCTATGGCAAACTGAGGACTCTATTCCTCCCTCACATACTATTCCTCCCTCACATACTATTCATTCATGGATACTTCATCATCACGTCGTCGTTTCCTCCAGACCCTGGGTCTGGCTACAGGAGCTCTGGCCGCCGGTTCCCTTGCCAACGCGCAGGAAGTGGAAGCCCTGGCTCCCAAAAAAATCATCATCCCCGATCCAAACAACATCGGCCCCATGACCACGTGGCCCGCGCGCAAGCCGGGCGCCCAGTATATGGGCGGATTCCGGGCCCCCAAGCTGGACAAGGTCCGCGTGGCCTTTGTCGGCGTAGGCGAACGCGGCTCCATGCACGTCGCGCAAATGGCCGTCATTGAAGGAGCGGAAGTCGTCGGCATCTGCGACCTTTACGAAGACTGGGCCAAGCGCAACGCGGACCTCGTGGAAAAAAAGACGGGCAAGCGTCCCCCCATTTTCACGAAGGGACCGGAAGACTACAAGCGCATGATGAAGGAAGTCAAGCCGGACGCCGTCATCGTCTGCCCCAGCTGGGAATGGCACTGCCGCGTCACCTGCGACGTAATGAAAATGGGCGCCCACGCCTTCGTGGAAGTGCCGATGGCCGTCTCCATCAAGGAACTCTGGGAAATCGTGGATACTTCCGAACAGACCCGGAAGCATTGCATGATGATGGAAAACGTCAACTACGGCCGTGAAGAACTCATGTACCTGAACATGGTGCGCCAGGGCGTCATCGGAGACCTTTTGTACGGAGAAGCCGCCTATATTCACGAACTGCGCGGCCAGATGAAGCAGGTGGAGCGCGGAACCGGTTCCTGGAGAACCTACCACTACGCCAAGCGCAACGGCAACGTATACCCCACGCACGGCCTCGGCCCTGTGGCCCAGTACATGAACCTGGCCCGCAAGGACGACTGCTTCGGCAGGCTCGTTTCCTTCTCCAGCCCGGCCCTCGGCCGCGCCGCGTATGCCAGGAAAAACTTCCCGGCGGACCACAAGTGGAACAAGCTGGACTTCGCCTGCGGAGACATGAACACCTCCCTCATTAAAACCACCATGGGCCGCACCGTTCTGGTGGAATGGGATGAAACCAGCCCCCGCCCCTACTCCCGCCTCAACCTCATCCAGGGCACCTTGGGTACGCTGGCGGGCTTCCCGACCCGTGTGGCCGGTGAAAAACTGGGCAACGGCAACTATCACGAATGGATTGAAGGCAATGAAAAGCTGGCGCCCATCTTTGAAAAATACGAGCACCCGCTCTGGAAGCGCGTCGGCCCGCTGGCCTTGAAAATGGGCGGCCACGGCGGCATGGACTTCGTGATGCTCTTCCGCATCATCGAATGCCTCCGCAACGGCGAACCCATGGACCAGAACGTCTATGAAGGAGCCTTCTGGTCCTCCGTTTCCGAGCTCTCCGAATACTCCGTGGCCCAGGGCGGCATGCCCCAGGTATTCCCGGACTTCACCCGCGGCGACTGGAAAACGACCGCCCCGCTCGGCATCGTGCAATAATTAAGCATTACCTGTCTTTTTACAACAAGGCTGTTCCGTTTACGGCGGAACAGCCTTTTTTGCAGGTCCCGGCCGCAAATCGGTTTAATGCCTTCCCTTCTCAAACAGGTTCGTCCGTTGTTCTTCCTCCCTTCTGCCTGTCTTCTCCCGGACAACCGTTCCAGTTTTGACAGCCACACCCTCGCGACCACCTTTTTTCATCCAGACGGCCCCCTGTTCTCCGGCAGCGTAACTCCGTCCGGAACCCGGCACCGTTCACGGTATCTTCTCCAGCCCCGGTTCAGAGCACCCCGCAATATTTGAACCCGGCACTTGAAAAAACCGCTCCCTCCCGTCTGAAAGCCGAAAGCCGTCGAACCACCGCCCCTACTTCTCTTTAACGGCAACTCCCGGCGTCAACGCATAAGTCTTTTCCTCCCCATTGAAGAACACCTTGACGGACTGGGCGGCGGGAGAGGACAGGCTGAACTGCGTCACCCTGCCGTCTTTCCAGGCCATGTCCACGGAAATATTGCCGCGGGCTTTCAGCCCCCGGACGCTGCCGTCCTTCCACGCTCCGGGAAGTGCCGGCAGCAAATGCAGCCGCCCCGTATGGGACTGGAGCAGCATCTCGGCAAAACCCGCCACAATGCCCATGGTGCCATCCACCTGCATGGGCGGATGCGTGGTGAACAGGCTGTCCATCATGCTGTAGCGGATCATGCCCTGAATCATCTCGTACGCCTTCCGTCCATTCAGAAAGCGCGCCCACAGATTGGTGCGCCATGCCCAGGTCCAGGAGCGGCGAGAATCACCCGTCGTTCCGCGCGCCAGCAGGGACTTGCGCGCGGCTTCCGCCCATTCCGGCGTCTTTGCCGGACTGATCTGGCTGCCGGGATAGACGGCAAACAGGTGGGAGGTGTGCCGGTGGTGCGGGTCCCAGGAACCGCTGCCCGGCTTTCGGTCGATCATCCATTCAAGCAGCATACCTTCCTCCCCCACCCTGGGCCCTACCAGCAGGTCCCTCTTGGCGGCCAGTTCCTTTCTCCACGCCCGGTCCACATCCAGCACCTCGGCGGCCTGCACGGTGTCATGGAACAACTCCCACACGATCTGCTGGTCATGGGCGCAGCCGTCTTCCTTTGGTCCGTGTTCCGGAGACCACCCCATGGGAGCCGCCAGCATGCCTGCCCTGATATCCTTCAAATCACGGGAAACCACCTCTGGAGTCACTTTTTTGTCCTCCGTCCTGAAATTGCTTCCTCCCTCATTCATCACCTTCAACTGGCTTTCCCAGAACTGGCAGATCTCCTTCATCATCGGATAGGCCGTCGTCTTCAGGTAATCCCGGTCCAGCGTAAAAAGGTAATGTTCCCACAGATGCAGGGCATACCAGGCGGAAGCGGGCTTGTTCCACTTGAACCCCTGGCCGCCGAAAATATTCTGGGCGGTTCTGCTCGTCCACCCCGGAGCGGGAGTTCCGGACGCCGCCTTGAATTCCGCCGTCTCCCGGGTAATCCTGCGCGCCGCAGGCGCCATCTCCCTGATGTAACGCACCAGGGGCTCATAGCATTCCGGCAGGTTGGCGGGCTCCACTCCCCAATAACACATCTGGATATTGATATTGTTGTGGTAATCGGAATCCCACGGCGGAATCAGGCTGTAATTCCAGAGCCCCTGCAGGTTGGCGGGCAAATTGCCCGGCTGGGAGGAGGAAATGATGACGTAGCGGCCAAAGTTGAAAATCAATTCCTCCAAATCAGGGTCCGGACATTCCGTCCCCTCGTTCACAGCCTTTTTATACTTCTTCAGGCGTTCGTCGATGGAAAGTCCGGCCGTGGCGTCCTCCGTTTCTCCCAAATCCAGGGAAACCCGGTTGTAAAACTTTCCATAGGCCAGCAGGTGATCCCGCTTCATTTTCCCGGAAGGCACCTTGAGCGCCCGCGCCAGAACGGCGTCGTTCCTTTTCCGCGGAGATTCGCCCTTCCAGTTCCGGGCGGCATCCAGGACATAATCCGTGGCCAGGGAGACCAGCACACGGCAGGAATCCGCCTTTTCCACAACGACAGAACCGTCGGAAGCCTTGACGGTTCCCCCCTTGGGAAGAATGGCGATGCGGCCTTCATACGCCAGCCCGTTCTTCAACTTGCCCTGGATCAGAATCATGCCCCGTCCTCCTCCGGCGGTGGACGTAATCCGGTCCTGCGGATGGAGAGTTGTCAGTCGGAAGACAGCATCCACGGAACGGGGTTTGTCCCCTTCCACCGTCATGGAAATCACCTGATGGGGAATGCTGGCAAAATATTCCCTCCTGTAACGGACATCCCCCGTGGAATAGGACACGGACGCCAGTGCCCTGCCCACGTCAAGCTCCCTCCTGTAATCCTTCATTCCATCCGCAGCCGGATAAGTGATTTCCAGCGTTCCAAACGGCTGATAGGACCCGAATTTCAGGGAATCCGGTCCCTTGTCCTTGGCTTCCGAACTGCAAAAGCCGCCCGACCACATGCTGATCTCCGTCAGTTCCAGATGGTCTTTCCCCACGCCGCCATAAATAAGCGCGCCTATTCTTCCATTGCCGATGGGGGTGGCGTCCTTCGCCCACGACGTATCGCCTGTCCCCTTCTGGGGCCGCGTATCCTTCCATTCCGCCGGACGGCTGAACCAGAAGCGGGAGGATTTCCATCCCTCCCCGTCCTTGCCGCCTTCCGCGGCACGTGCAACGGCTCCATACAGAAAAACTCCGGAAGCCAGAAAAAAAAACAGACGCATATGGAACATGGAAGCCGACCTTTACCATATGGATCCGTGCTTCTGCAAGCCTATTTGCTCCACTGTGCAAAATGCCTTTCCCATGACGGCCAAAGACGCAAATCCATGAAATTTTACCCGGCCTGCCGTTCGTATGTACGTCTGAGGAACGCACCCCAGGCACAGCCACCTTCCGCCATCTCGCTCCCGGAGCGGAAGCACGTTCCTCGACAACACCCGCCCGTTCCCGCCATGCTTTCCTACTGCACCAACATCCACCCCGCCGAATCCTGGGCGGAAACCATGGAGGCGCTCCGCCTCCATGTGCCGCGCATTGCCCGGGAACTCTCCGCTCCCCTCCGGAACCAGCCTTTGGGAATCGGACTGCGCCTGTCGGCACGGGCGACGCGGGAACTGCTGGAATCCCCTGAGGACCTGGACTCCCTGAAAATCTGGCTGAATGACAACCATGCGCGGGTGGAAACCCTCAACGGCTTTCCCTACGGCAGTTTTCACGGAGAACGGGTGAAGGAGCGCGTCTTCCAGCCGGACTGGACTACTCCGGAACGCTTTGAATATACCTGCAACCTCTTCCGCATCCTGGCCCTCATCGGCGATGAACGGGCCGACACGCTGACCGTCAGCACGCTTCCCGCATCCCACAGCTGGTTCCACGCGGATGAAGAGCGGATTTTCGCGCGGCTGGAAGCCATGAGCGGATTCCTGGACGCGCTGAGCAGACAGACGGGACGCCTCATGCAGCTCGGCCTGGAGCCGGAACCCTTCGGCCATTTTCACGACACATTCGGGGCCATTCGCTTCTTTGACAACCTGCGCAACCGTTCCCGCCGCCCGGAACTCATCGAACGCCACATAGGGCTGACCTACGATACCTGCCACTTCGCCATTCTTCGGGAAGAACCGGATTTCACCCTCTCCGCCTGGGAGGAAAACAACATCGCCCTGTGCAAGGTCCAGCTCTCCAACGCCCTGGAATTCCACATGAACGGACTGGAAAGCCTGGACCTTCTCCAGGAATTTGACGACGGAGTCTATTTCCACCAGACCAGCATCCGGCACGGAAACCACACCATGCTTTTCCCGGACATGCCGAATGCCCTGGCCTACGCGCGGGATTATGCGGAGGAAACACGGAACTCCGTCTGGCGCATTCATTACCACATTCCCCTGTACGCGTCTCCGGAACCGCCTCTGAAAGACACGAGGTCTTTCATCGCCAAAACACTGGACTACCTGCATTCCCATCCCTCCCTCCGCCCCCATCTGGAAGTGGAAACCTACACATGGAGCGTACTTCCGGATCACATGAAAATTCCCCTGGCCTCCCAAATCGCACGGGAAATGAACTACATTGCCGCGCTTCAGCATTCATGACATCCCCATACACATACGCCGTAAAACTTTCCGGAGGCCTGCTGCTGGCCGCCGTCCTGTCGTCCTGCACCCTGTTTCCGTCCTCCCCCGGCGGCCCGGACACCCCCCGTTCCCTGGCGGAACGCATGGAACGCCATACGCAAGTCCTGCAAAAAACCATAGGCCCCAGAAACTCCCGCCAGCCCAAATCCATGGAGGCGGCCGCCAAATACATTGAAAACAACTTCTCGGACATGGGGTATGCCGTGACGCTCCAGCCCGTCACGAGCGGCAATTCCAAAAAGGAAGCCGCCATCTACAACATCGTGGTGTACAAGCCCGGCCTCTTCTCCGACAACCAGAGCATTGTGGTAGGGGCCAACTACGACTCCGACGAGCGCTTCAACAACGGCAGCGGAGCGGCCGTGCTGATGGAAACGGCCAGGGACCTCAGGGACATTGCGACCAACCACAACATCTACTTTGTAGCCTACGCCAACGGGGCGCAGTCCGCGGGGCAGTCCGGTCCCTCCGGAGCCGGCGTGCATGCCAAAATGCTGAGCGGCCTCATCGGAGCCTCCAACATCCTGGGAATGATCAACCTGGAACCCCAGAAAACCGCCGTTCCCGGAGAAGGGGAGCAAACGAAAGAAGCCGAACCCCAGACACCGGTCCTGTTCCTGACCACTCCACGCGGACAGGAATTTGCCGCGCAATGCGCAGCCCCCTTTGCAAAAAGCTGGGAACAGCCGCCCTCCACCCTTCACCGGAAAACAGCGGCCATCAACAGCAATGACCGCCATTATGCGGTCCTGGACATCCCTACCCTCTCCTGCAAATGCGAATACAGCGTCACGGACTCCCGGACAAAGAACTATGTGCAGGCGCTGACGGACATGATCCACCAGGTGGCGGACAACGACGTATCCAAAACGGACAAGCAGCCGGACGCCGCCCAAAAGCCGAAACAGCCCTGACCGGGAAGGAACGCTTTTGAAAACCGCCCTCTTTCATGAATTATCCCCCTGCGGGAAAACATGTTTCCGCCCTGCTCCGGCGGGATACTACTCCTACCGGGACGCCCTGCCCGCCCGGTGTCCCCCTACGATCAGCACGGGCATGTACAGCAGGGCCACCAGGGCAATGACCAGCGGCATCCAGTTGTCCGAATAACGCTGCATCAGGAACGACGTCAGGGAAGGACCGGCCAGCGTCCCCACGGAATAGCTCAGCAGCAGGAGCTGGTTCATCGTCACCAGCTCGTCGCGGGAGGCTTCTTCGCATCCCCAGGCCATGGCGATGGGATACAGGGAAAAACCCGCCAGGCCGAGGGCGACCAGGGAGGGGGCCATCAATCCGCCCCTGGCCATCAGGCCGGCGCAGGCGGCTATCACCAGCAGGGACTGGCACTTCATCACGAAGGCGCGCCCGTACCTGTCAGACAGCCGCCCCATGGGCCATTGCCCCAGAATGGCCGCGGCAATCAGCAGGGCCATCCAATACCCCACGGAGGAATGGCTCATGCCCTGGTGTTTCAGGAACAGGGGCATCAGACAGTAAATCGTTCCCAGAACCACGCCGGAAATCATGCAGCCCGCCACGCCCAGCACCACGCTGCGGCGTCTCAGCAGGGGCCGGATTTCCACGCGGGGGGAAAGCTCCCCGCTGCCGGCATCCGACTTCAAGCGGGCGAACAACAGCGGAATCATGCCGGCGACGGACAATCCGCACACTTCGGAGACCACCACAACCATGTCGCTGGGGAACCAGCCGATCAGCAACTGGCCCAGCACGGTGCCCAGATAATAAACCACCATGTAGGAAGCCAGAAGAACGCCGCGGGTCTTCAGCGTTCCCGCCCTCAGCAGGGCGCTCTCCACCACCACCCAAACCAGGGCGCAGCTTGCTCCCGTCAAAAACCTGAGACCGCTCCAGGCAGCAACTCCGGAAACGGCCATCAGCAGGAGCGTGGACACGGCGCACAGCACGCACGCGCAGCGGTAGCTGCCGTTGAACCCCGTCCTGCGTATCAGCCACCCGGCCATGAGGGTGCCGGCCAGGTTCCCCAGAAAAAAGAAAGACCCCACCATGCCGGTCTCCCACACGGCCGCATCCGCCTGCTCCATCCACAGCGGAACCACCGTATTCAGTACGGCGAACGCCACGGTCTGAAACAGCAAACCGAGCAGCAACAATGCAATGGGCCATGTAAATGTACGCATAACGATAAAGCGATAAAGGAGGCGACTATATCACTAAAGCCGCGTCAGTCAACCGTTGCCTTTGCCAGAAACGGCAGTATCCGGCATGTCCTTTTCAATCCTGACAAAAACAACCTGCAATCAACATGTTGAAGCATCTGAAAACGCTCTTTAAAAATGTCATATCCCCTTGCGCAGGGAGGCGGGCAGAATCTTCATCTGTTCGCGGTACTTCGCTACCGTTCTGCGGGCGATATTCACCCCCTTCTCCTGGAGGGCGGCAGCCAGCCTGGCATCGCTGAGGGGCCTGGCCGGATTCTCCGCCGCGATCAACGCCCGCATCAACTCCTGGACAGCTCCGGAAGCAACCGAATTCTCCCCGGCGCCGGATGCGGCCTCACCGCCCGCGGAGACTCCGGAGCTGAAAAAGGCCCTCAACTCCCTCATCCCCCACTTGCACAACAGGTATTTGTCACGGCAGGCGCGGGAAACGGTGGAAACATGCACGCCCAGCTCGTCCGCAATCTCCTCCATGCCCATAGCCTTCAGATGAGACGGCCCGGCCCTGAAAAAGGCTTCCTGTTTCCGGACAATGGCCCGGGCCAGCTTGAGAATGGTCTCCTGCCTCATGTCCAGCGCGCGCATCAGTTCCTGGCCCTCCCGGAACGCCTTGCGGAGGTACTGGCGCAAATCCCGGTTTCCGGACCCTTCCGCCATCATCTCCATGTACTGTTCATTCATGGACAATTTCGGAAGGTATTCCGAAGTCAGCGTCACTTCCAGTTCACCGGAGGCCGACTCCTCCACGACCACATCCGGCAGAATATGCGGATTGCCGCCCGGCGCATAGGCGCAGCCGGGATCGGGAGTCAGGCTCCTGACAATCTCCAGAGCCGCCGCCACTTCCTCCGGTTCCGCACCCAACAGGAGAGCGGCCTCTCCATACTTGTGCGCCGCCAGCTCCCGCCAGCACCGTTTGACCAGACGGAACGCCAGCGACCGCTTTAGCCCGCGCTGTTCCAGTTGAATCAGAAGGGAATCTCTCAAATCCCGGGCCCCCACTCCGGGCGGGTCCATCCCTCTCAACACCGCGAGAGCCTCTCCCATATCCTTCATGCTGAAACATTCCCTCTCTTCCAGTTCTTCCGGAGACTCCGTCAGAAATCCCCGGTCATCCAGGGAATCAATCAGCAGCAGCAGGGCTTCCCTGGTCCGCCCGGTCAGCGCGGAATGAACCGCCTGGTCCATCAGATGGGACTTGAGAGACTCCGGAGCCACCACGGACTCATACATGAAATCCCGCCGTGCCGCGGCCTCCGCGGAAGGGCGTCCTTCCGCCGTAAACTCGTTCCAGCCGTCATCCCTCACGTCGTCAAGGTCTCCGGACGGCTCATCCGCAAGCGCCTCCGGGGAAGCGTCCGGCACATCCTCCAGCAGGGGGTTCGTCTCCAGGGCCTGACGGATCAACTGCTTCAGCTCCAGAGAGGAAGCCTGGAGAATCTGCATCCCCGTCTGCATGGACTGTCCCGCCACCATCTGGCGCGTCATTCCGTGCTGCAGGGACACCTCGCTCATACCGGGACAAACTACACCAGCCGCCGAATTCTGGCAAGGGGGAAGGGACCCGCACACAATGTGCCTCATCCATGGAAATCAAAAAAAACCACCTGTTTGGCGCAACATTTTTCCCGGATTTCCGTACCATTGGCATATGAAGAATTTACATGCACTTGTCCTGGCCTGCCTGGCGCCTTGTCTCGCCCTGTCCGTCCTGGCGGACGCCCCATCCCCCCTGTCCCCCATTTCCCGGGAAGGGACGAAAAACTGGAAAGACCGCTACGATCAACAGGTGGAGCAGCTCAGGAACAATCCCTGCGGCGTCCTGTTCCTGGGGGATTCCATCACGGACTACTGGGACCGGGGCGGAAAACAGGCATGGGATAAGATGTTCAAACCCTACCATCCCTGCAACTTCGGCATTTCCGGGGACCAGACTACCAACCTGATTTACCGCATCACTCATTCCGGCATGCCGGCACAGACGGATCCCAAACTGTGCATCGTCATGATCGGCACCAACAACACCGGACATTTCAAGGGAGGGGAAGACCCGGAAAAAACGGCCATCGGCATCCTGGGGGTGGCGCAGCACCTGCTGGTGCGCTTCCCGGACACGCACGTACTGCTTCTGGGAATTTTCCCCCGCGGCAGCGGCCCGCAAGACAAGCTGCGCCAGCACAATGATAAAATCAACGCCATTGTAGCGCAATGCAAACTGCCCCGCACCACTTATGTCAACATCAACAAGCGTTTTCTGGACTCCTCCGGCAGGCTTCTGCCCGGCATCAGCAGGGACAACCTGCACTTCACGGAAAAAGGCTACGCCATCTGGGCAGACGCCGTACTCCCCTACATCAAGAAATACTGCAGGCAGTAAGGGAAGCTTCCAGGGCAGTGCCACCTGCTGCTGCCAGCGCGGCCTTGCCTCCTTCCTTTTCCCATCCTGCCTAAAGCATCAGCGGCAGATGGAATCACCCCTTTTGCGGATGACAGGAAAACCATGAAGGCCGGGTGCCCGAATGCCGGGAGCAGCCGGGTCCGGAGGGATGGAAACCTCCACGGAAACGGCCCTGGAGAATCCTTTGAAAAAACTCTCCATCCATGGGGGAAAACTTGGCGGGGCCGCCCGCAAGGCAGGCCGCATCTCCAGGCCGGAAAATCGGAAAAACATTGATTTTTTCTCCATCTGCCCCTAAATTCCCTCTCCCTTCATGAATCCGGCTGATTTACTCTTTCTGGCATTTGCGCTATCCGTGGACGCCTTTGTAGTAGCCTTCTCCTTCGGCCTGATCATCAAGAAAAACCGGTTCCGCAACGGCATGGAAATATCCCTGGCCACCGGGGGCGGCCAATTCCTGATGCCCGTGCTGGGCTTCTTCCTCACGGGAACCGTACACGGCTACATAGCGGAATGGGACCACTGGCTGGGATTTGCCGTCTTCACCATACTGGGGATCAACGTCATCCGGGAGGGCTGGAACCACAGGACGAACAAGGAACTGCCCGACGTCTCTTCCCTGACGGCCTTCACCCTGCTGGGCGTCGGCATAGCCACCAGCATAGACGCCCTTGTAGCGGGCATCAGCATTTACCTTTCCTCCGTCCAATGCGGGGCCTCCCCGCCGTTCCACGCGGTATTCCTACCCGCGGCAGTCATTGGAGCCACCACCTTCCTCTGCACGGCTGCCGGCTTTTTCCTGGCCCGCAAACTGCACCGGTTCCCCTCTTTTCATCTGGAAGCTGGTGCGGGAATCATCCTCATCGGCCTGGGAGTGAAAATGCTCTGCGACCATATGTGCTGACCCCCGGAATGGCGGAGGTTTTTCATTCCATCACTGATAAAAACGCTCCTATCCAACCGTAATAAGCCGGAAAAGGAACTGGTACCGCGCACCCTTTTCCGCTACACTTATAAAAGCTTTTCCACATGAATATTTCACACCTTATTCTCTGTACCTCCCTGCTTGCCGCGCCCATCTGCGCGGGTCAGGACTTTACGGAACCGGAAGCGGCAGCTCCGGTCGTTGCCAGTCCCCTGCCTTCCTCCATGGCACAAAAAATTTCCTCCGGCGATTTTGCCGGCCTGCAAACGGAAATCAGGGAAGCCCTGCAAGCCGCCGGCGAACAAACCAAGGCCACCCAGAAACTGCTGCAAGACAACAAATACCGGCACCTGCTGGACATTCACGAGCTGCTGCGCGTTACGGGACCGGACAACATGAAAGCCATCTTCTCCAAAAGCCCCCAGGATGCGGCCTTCGTCAAGGCATTCCTGCAAAACCCGGTGTGGATGGAACTCTACCTGGGCGCGGGCCTCATTCCGGAAAACTCCCCGGCCGGCATCCAAATTCTTTCCGATATCTGGAAAGCCGACGGCAAAAGCCCGGACTTCCGCACCTACCAGTCTCTGGCTACGGGAATCGCCTCCGTCTTCTCCACGGGTCCCTTCGCTGGAAAACTGAAGGCCAACTCCGCCAACTGCAACCCCGTGCGCCGCTACCAAATCTTTAAAAAACTGCATCAGGAAAACAAGCTGCACCCCGGCTTCATCAAGCTGCGCCCGTGGGAAATCCGCTTCGTCACCGGCATCCATTGGGACGACAAATCCTATGAATGGCTCAACGAGCACATCAACCTGCCCTGGCGGCGCTACACGGACGCCTGCTGGGCCGCTCCCTATACGGGCAGCAACTTCTTTGGAGACACCATCCAGGGCCCCCTCTTCTACGTCCCGTGGCGTGACTCCAGCGGCGAGGCGGAAAACACCCGGACCATCGGCGGCGTCTGCGGCGGCCTCTCCCACTTCGGGACCATGGCGGCGCAGGCGCACGGCATTCCGGCCTATCCCGTGGGCCAGCCCGGCCACTGCGCCTATGCGGTGCGCGTGAAGCGCGGACAATGGAAAGGCGGTTTCGGCGGTCCGGACGGCGGCATGCACAACCACATCTTCGGCAGCGAGGCGCCTACCTCCTACCTGCTGATGGAAGCCGTTTTTGCGGACAATGAAAAAATAGACCTGGCGTACCAGTGGGCATCCCAGGCCCGGCTTGACGAAATCCTAGGCAACAAGGACAAGGCCATCCAATCCTGGCAGGAAGCGCTCAAACAAACGCCCCTCCATCCTTTCTTCCGCACGGAGCTTCAGCGGCTTCTTCTGGAAAAACAGGGCATGCAGCCCATCGACTGGTACGTGTACGCCAAGGACGCCCTCTCCCACTACAAGGGCAACGGATTCGCCGCCTTCAACATCCTCAAGGACGTACAGAACAAATTCCTGATGGACATTCCCGCCGCCGACCGCATTGCCTGGTTCCGGGACCTGCATGAAACGATTGCCGCCACGCCCACCTCATGGGCGGTGAAATTCCAGCCTGTGCTGGATTCCCAGTCCGCCTTCCTGACCACCCCGCAGGAAAAGGCGGCCTATCTGGAAACGGTTCTCTCCACCCATCTGAAAACGGGAGACGGCACCAACTTCGGACAGGCGCTGGAATGGGCCGTCAAAACCTTTGTGGAAAACGGACAGGCCGACACCTTCTCCAGCGCGTTCGCCAAGGTGGCCCAGCAGGCAGGCGGCAATGACGCCTCCGGCGCTGCTCCTGACCCCAAAAAGCTGAAAGAAGCGTACGGAAAGGCCATTTACGCCACGGAAGTGGCGCGCTCCATTCCGGCCTTCCAGACCCTGAGCAAGGCCGCGGCCTCCTTCTCGGACGCCAACACCTCCTCCAGCACCGTCAACACACCTGTTCCCCAGGGCTGGAAACTCGTCCCCGCCGACGGCATGGTCAGATGCTCCACCACCTGCCAGTGGGACAGCCCGTGGGACCACATCAACCTGCTGCGTCCCTGCGGCGGCTCCCACCACACGGACAAGGAAACCAATCCGAACGTCATTGTGGAACTGAAAAACGGCGTGAATCTGGCGGGACTCATCATCACCAAGCGCAACGGTAATGAAGACCGCATGAAAAAGATGGAAGTCTCCACCTCCACGGACGGCGCCACCTGGTTCCCCCTGGCCTCCACGGACAACATGCCCAAGGAATGGATCGTCACCGCTCCGGAAGGCACCAGGGCAAAGTGGATCAAGGTGGAAGCCAAAAACGCCCAGCCCGAATTCATGCACCTGCGCCACATCCTCGTTTACGAAAAGTAACATCAACCACTCTCCGCCACTCACTCCATGTTTTACAGCATCACCACACTCCCCCGCCTTCTGGCGGCGGCCGTCATCCTTGCGGCGCCTCTTCAGGCCGCCCTGCCCGCCTACCATGCCGTCAAGGATGAGGCAAAAACCGTCAATAAATACATGATCGTCGTCTGGGCCGGCACGGACTGGTCTCCCAAGTCACGGGAAGTCACGCGCGCCGCGGAACACCTTTCCAAAAGCTCCGCGGAACCCGTTCTCTGGTGCGTCCAGGACGAGCGGGAGGAAATGACGGAAGAAGAAAAGAAACTGCCCAAGCCGCCCGGTGCCGTCTGGAACATTCCCGCCATCCAGGTAGTCTCCCCGGACGGCCACACGGTATTCCTTTCGGAAGGCGTTTCCAGGGACACACTGCCCGCCGTCGTGAAACAGGCCGTGGAAGCCGTCAAGCAGCAGAACAAGGCCGATGCGCTGTGGGAAAAAGCCGCTGCCGCCTCCGGAGCAAACGCTGCCGCCCTGTATGGGGAAGGCCTCCAGCAGCTTCCGCCCTATGCGGCACGGGAAAGAAAGGACATTCTGGAAAAAATCAGGAAGGCGGACCCGGAAGACACCCGGGGCATGCACTTCAAATACACCTTCAACCACCTGCCCTACATTGAAAAAGTCCAGAGGATGGTGAACGACTCCGCCAAGGACGGCGGCCGGAAGGACTACAAGGCCGCCCACGCCTATGTGGACAAGCAGCTTAAAATACCGGGCATGACTCCCCTGCAGAAACAGCAGGTCATGGCCGCCAGATTCTGGCTCTACCGCAATGAGGGGAAAAAGGACCTGGCCCTGAAAACCCTGAAGGACATAGCCCGCATCTCCCCCAAAACGCTGATGGGCGTGGGAGCGCAAAGCTATTACCGCTACCTGACGGAACCTGTCACTCTCAAGGAGCCGCGCATCACGGGCTACTACCTCCGCCCGGAAATGACGCCTACCCGCGTCAACATTGCCGACATGCTCAACGGCCCGGGCAATTACAAAATAACCTTCAAGATGAACAGCGGCGGCTGCAGCATCCGCAATCCCCGTTTCATGAGGGGAACGCGCGTCGTCAGCGAACTGCCCAGGGACCAGCAGGACAAAAATGGCAGGGAATTCACCCTGCGCCTCTCCGGCTCGGAAAAACCGGACCTGGTCTTCGACTGCCAGGGCCACGGCTGGTTTGACGTGGACTGCGACATCATCGTCACCAAGGAATAAAAATCACGGAAACCACTGCCTGGCAACACAGCCCGGCAGCACCATCGAAAAGGCGGCATTCTGCACCGGGAATGCCGCCTTCTTTTTTCCCGGCTCTGGAAAAAATGCCGCGAAAATAAACCTGCCGAAGAAGGTATATTTCCTGTCGGCTTCGGAACGAATTTTAATCACCCCTTCCGACGATCCGGAAAAAGCAGGGCTGCCGCCTGCTCCGGAAAGAACAAGGGCACCATGAAAGAAGATTCATGGCAGGCCCGTAAAAGGCAAATAGGTATGAAATCTTCCTTGTTCATCTGCTTTCTGATGTGCGTGGCCGTGTGGAGCAAAGCCGACCCGGCCCCGGCACGCCAGGATGCCGCCGCGGTTGCCGCTCCCGCCAGAGAATCCTCCTGGCAGGATATGAAGCGTCTGGACTTCACCGTGGCTGGACGCCCCGCCCTGGTAATCGTGCCGGACAAGCCGCTTCCCGGCAATCCCTGGATTTGGAGAACGGAATTTTTCAATGCCTTTCCTGCGGCCGACATCGCTCTGGCGAAAAAGGGATTCCATATAGGCTACATCAACATGGAAAATATGTACGGCTCCCCCGATGCCATGAAACTGATGGATGCCTACTACGACTACATGACCCGGGAATACAGGCTTGATCCCAAACCGGTGCTGGAAGGCCTGAGCCGCGGCGCCCTCTTTGCCTTTAACTGGGCTTCCCGGAATCCGGAAAAGGTAGCGGGTCTGTATGTGGACGCTCCCGTGTGCGACTTCAAAAGCTGGCCCGGAGGCAAAGGCACGGGAAAGGGTTCCCCCGAAGACTGGAAAAGATTGTGCCAGGCCTACCGACTGACTCCCGAACAGGCCCTGGCTTACAAAAAGAATCCCGTCGATACACTGCTCCCCCTGGCGAAGGCGAAAATCCCCATTCTGGCTGTGGTCGGAGATGACGATGACACCGTGCCCGTTTCCGAAAATACTGCCGTGGTTGAGAAGAAATACAGGAAACTGGGAGGTCCCATCCGTGTGATCCACAAGCCAGGCATCAGCCACCATCCCCACGGCCTCCTGAATCCGGCGGCCATCGTCAACTTCGCATTCCGGGCGGCAGGCGCGGTTCCTCCGGTACGGGTTGTGTGTATCGGAGACAGCATCACCTTCGGAGCGGGCTCAAACCGGGAGGAACGATGGTCCGCCCGCCTCCAAAACGCCCTTGGTGAAAAATACGAGGTTTTCAATCTCGGCATCAGCGGAACAACACTGCAAAGTAAAGGGGACAGCCCGTACACCGCCAAGGACAACTACACGATTGCCCGGCAGATTGAAGGGGATATTATTCTGATCGCGCTCGGCACCAATGATTCGAAACCTGCCAACTGGAAAAATGCCGCTGCATTTTCCAGGGACTATGAAACAATGATCAAGGAGCTGAGAACCGGCAATCCGAAGGCTGAAATCTATTGCCTGCTTCCCGTCCCCGCCTATCCCGGAAACTACGGCATCCGCGACTCCATCATCAGAGGGGAAGTCATCCCGGCCATCAGGAAAGTGGCCGGAAAGGCCAAATGCCGGGTGATCGACCTCTATACCCCGATGAAAGGAGAAGGAAGCAAGGTTCCGGACAAGGTGCATCCCAACGGCGCAGGACATGCCATCATGGCGCAGCATATCTACAAGGCAATCACCGGCAGGAAAATGCCGGAATGAAAACTCCCTCTCTCCTGGGAAAAAGCCGGGGCGCTTCCCCTGAAAAGAAAAAGCATGGGGAAGGTGCGGCAAATGCTTCACTCCTTGCAGACACTCCGGAGCCAGAAGAACAAACGGAAGGGAAACTCCCATTCTCACAACAAGCGGAAGCCTCGGGTCAAAACCTACTCCTTTGTCGGCTTATCCGGCCCCTTTACGGCTTCTTCCGCCATTTTGCGGCGGTATTCCATCCGTTCGCTGATGCGTAATTCCAGGCCGTTCCGGGTGGGCGTGTAGTACACGCGCCCTTCCGGCAGGTAGGCCTGCGGAACGTAATGCTCCGGATAATCGTGGGAATACAGGTATTCCAGACGGGCGGCGTCCGCCCCTCCGGCCGCGGCCATTTTTTTGCGCGTGGGCGTCCGGAGATGCTCCGGCACGGCAAGTGTCTTGCCATTCCGCACGTCGTTCATGGCGGCGTTAATCCCCATATAGGCGGAATTGCTCTTGGGAGCGGTCGCCAGATATACCGTAGCGTGAGCCAGGGGAATGCGGGCTTCCGGCATCCCGACCATTTCCGCCGCCCGGGCCGCATCCAGGGCCACGCGCAAGGCATTGGAATCCGCCAGACCGACGTCCTCCGAAGCGGCGATCACCAGCCGCCGCCCAATAAAACGGATATCCTCCCCCGCCTCCAGCATCATCCCCAGCCAGTACAGGGCGGCGTCCGGGTCGGAACCCCGCATGGACTTGATAAAGGCGGAAATCGTATCGTAATGGGAATCGCCCAGGCGGTCATACTTGATCGCCTTGCGCTGGATGGACTCCTCCGCCACAGATAGATCCACGTGGACGATTCCGTCATCCCCCACAGGCGTGGAAAGCACGGCCACTTCCAGGGCCGTGAGAGCCTTTCTGGCGTCTCCGTCCGCCTTGGCGGCCAGATGGTTCAGAGCTTCCTCCTCCATGTCCACGCGGGACGCACCCAGGCCGCGTTCCGCATCCGCCAGGGCGCGCTTCAGCAGGGAAACCAGTTCCTCTTCCGGAACTGGCTCCAGCGGAAACACCTGGGAACGGGAAAGCAGAGGGGAATTAATGGCAAAATAGGGATTCTCCGTCGTGGCTCCGATGAACCTGACGGTGCCCTTCTCCAAATGGGGCAGCAGCACGTCCTGCTGGGCCTTGTTAAAGCGGTGCAGTTCATCCACGAACAGCACGGTCTTGCGGCCATGCATGCTCATGCGCATCTGCGCCTGGGCGATGCGCTCCCGGATCTCGGCCACGTTGGACTCCACCCCGTTGAGCATCATGAAATGGGCGTTTGTCGTGCGTGCGATGACGGAAGCCAGCGTGGTCTTGCCGCAGCCGGGAGGGCCGTAAAAAATCAGGGAAGTGAACCTGTCCGTTTCAATAGCGCGCCTCAGCAGCTTGCCGGGAGCCAGCAAATGCCTTTGTCCGGCCACTTCGTCCAGGGAACGGGGCCGCATGCGCGCGGCCAGCGGCATGACGGACGTATCCGCGCCGGGCTCAAAGCCCTCCCGGGATTCGGCCTCCTGTAAACTGAACAAATCCATCACCGACATGCTAGCAACAAACTCTCCGCCGTGGAACGGGAAAGTCTGACTTGTCCGGCAGAAGGCACGAAAAGCCGCGCAGGCAATCGCAAAAAACACGGTGACCCCATTCCCGCACCCATGGCATGACGCCCCCGGCCATCTTCAAACGGAAATCCCCGCGTTCCCTATCCTCCCTATCCTCCCTATCCTCCCCGCTTTCCCCTTTCTTCAGAGAACGGACCAAGCCGCCAGCATGCAAACCATGCACGCCGGAGCAAGCAAACTGAACAGGAAAGCAGCTACGGCAACGGCCCGTTGCCTCACTTCCCAATACCGCAGGGAAGCTATCAGCATCCAGATGGGAAGAATGATCAAATGCACGAGAGCCAGAAAGCCCCATCCCAGCAAAATAAACATGCAGGTCCACGCACCTTCCGGGTCGCCCTCAGGAAGGCAGAGGCCGAACAGCCAGTCAATGAACAAAAAGGCGATGAATGCCGCAAAAGGAATCCAGCCCCAACTGGCTTCTTCCTTCCGACGGGCAAAGACCAGCTCAAGATAAGGGCTCTCTGCAACCAGGGCAGAATCGAATGTGGAATGACCTGAACCAAACATATTGTCAGGTTCTCTATTCGTTTGCCCCTTTCCTGTCAACGCTATTCAACGGCAAAAACGGGCCGTTTATTTCAACTATCCTTTTATCTAACAAATATTAAATATCAGGCATACTTACACTTCCCTCCGCAGTAAAAACACATCGTCATATTTGCTGACCGCTCATTTTAAATACGTGAATATTCCTTTTTGGAAAACCTCCCTAATCATGCTCAATACATTAACAAATACGGCTGGATGGCATAAATTGCGGCACACGGAAAATTTGTCATACAGGCCCTAGCCTGAACGCAAAAACAACGGGGACCACCCCGCCGGATGCGGCGGAATGGTCCCCGGAAAATCAGGAAATCAAAACTCCGAAAGCTTACTTGCCCAGAATGCCCCTGAAGTAGTCAAGGGTGGTGGCAAGCCCCTCCGGCAGCGTATATCCGGGCTGCCAGCCGGCATTGCGGAGCTTGTCGGCACAGGCGCGGGAATGCTTTACATCCCCGGCGCGTTCAGGAGCGTGGAGCACCTTGGAGGAGGAACCGGCTGCCTTGATGATATTGTCCGCCAGCTCTTCAATGGTGATTTGGCCGCCGTACCCGGCATTAAACACGCCGGTCACTCCCGGATGCTCCGCCACGAAGGTGAGGGCCCCCACAATGTCCTTCACGTAAATGAAGTCGCGCGTCTGGGTTCCGTCTCCGTAAACGGTGATATCCTCCCCTTTCACGGCCTTCTCAATAAAGATGGGCACCGCGGCGGCATAGGCCCCCTTGGGGTCCTGCCTGGGGCCGAACACGTTGAAGAAGCGGACGGCGGCGGTGTTGATCTTCCCTTCCGAACGGAACATGTTGAGGTAATATTCCCCATCCAGCTTGGTGATGGCATAGGGGCTCTTGGGTTCCGGGTACATGGTCTCCAGCTTGGGGACCGTGGGATTGTCACCGTAGATGGCGGCGGAAGACGCCAGCACGATCTTCTTGACTCCGGCGGCGGACGCCTCTTCCAGCACGTTCAGCAGGCCGTTGACGTTGATGTCAATGCATTCGCTGATCTTGCTCATGGACTCGGGCACGGAGACGAGCGCGGCCATGTGGAAAATGTAATCCACGCCCTGCACGGCCTGCCGCACCAGTTCGCGGTCGCAGATGGAACCTTCGATAAAAGTATGCTTGAGGCCGTCCAGGTTCTTGAGGTACCCGGTGCGGAGATTGTCCAGCACGCGGATTTCCTCCGCCTTGTCCTGATAATGTTCCACGATGTGGGAACCGATGAATCCGGCGCCGCCGGTTACGAGAATCTTCATGATTTGTCCGATATGGTTGAATGGTTGGGCTTAATAACGGTCCACGACCGCCTTCATCTCGTCCATCTGCGCTTCAATGGACTCCACCAGGGCCATCTGCGTGCGGCAGCGGTCCAGGTTGTGTTCCGGACGGTGAATCTTGAAGTACACGTCCCCGGACAGATAGTCCGTCAGGAAGCGGATGCCGCACTCCATCGTAAGCAGCTTGCCGGAGAACGGCAGGAGGCTCTTCTCCAGAGGAGTCAGGAAGCTCTTGGCGGAGCTTACATAACCCTGGACGAGGGCTTCAAACATGAACATGCGCATGGTTACCTTGGAAATATCCTTCTCATCTTCCGCGGCGGGAGACGTAGCCGTGCGGATCATGTCCCCGAAGTCGTAAATGGCGGAACCGGGCATCGTGGTATCCAGGTCGATCACGCAAATGCCTTCCCCGGTCACGTCGTCCAGCATCACATTGTTCAGCTTGGTATCATTGTGCGTGCAGCGCAGGGGCAGTTCTCCGGATTTCAGGTAATCCACCACCAGGTGGCAGTCCGCCTCACGGGAAAGGTACCAGTCGATTTCCTTCTGCACTTCCTTCACACGGCCCAGCGGGTCCGCCTGGATGGCGTCCTTCAGGGCGGCCAGCCGGGAAGTCGTATTATGGAAATTCGGAATGGTCTCAAACAGGGGTTCGCCGGGAAGGTCGGCCGTCAGCTTCTGGAAGTCGCCGAAGGCTCGGGCCGCTTCCACGCACTGCTTGGTGGTTTCAATCTGGTCGTAGGTCCGGGCGCGTTCGATGAACGGATACACGCGCCAGCAATTGCCGTCCGCATCCAGGGCGTAGGGCTTGCCGTCCACGGCGGGCACCAGCGTGAGGGTCCGGCGGTAGGCTTCCGGACAGTTTTCCTCCTTCAAACGCTTCAGGGCGTGGTCTGTCACGCGCTTTACGTTCTCCATCAGCGGAATGGGTTGTCTGAACACATTATGGTTGACGCGCTGGAGAATGTAGCGGATGCGCAGGCCGGCCTGGTCCACCCAGACGCAGTAGGTATCGTTGATGTGGCCGCTGCCGTAGGAATAGCCCTGGACGAAATCGCCCCGGAGGTCAAACAGGGAAGAAACAGCCTTGAGATCGTGCATTGCGGGAACTTAGTTGAGCTTTTCAGGGTACACGCCCTGCTTGATCAATTTGTTGATGCCTTCCACAACCATGGGTTTGTCATCCGGATAGGTGACGCCGAACCAGGTGGAGGTAGTGGGCAGAACCTTGCAGTCCGCCCGGTCCGCATGAATCAGGGCGTCCACCACGGTGGGAATGAAGCATTCGCTCTTGGGCTCCTGTCCGTGTTCTTTCAGGAAGTCAATGAAACGGTCTTCCGTCAATTCGACAAAGGAGGGGGAGAAGAGCCAGAAATTCATGGACACCAGTTCTTCCGGATTCACAGGCAGGCGTTCGCCCTTCAGGTTATTGCCGCGCACCACTCCGTCTTCATCGGCCTGAATCTTCACGAACTCTTCCACTCCGTCCAGAAGACCCTCCTTGATGGAGCAGATGCCGCGGTTCACGTCACCGTTGTCGGACAGGGTGTTCTTCAGCGGATAGCCGATCATGCCGTAATGAGCCTTGTTCGGTTCATCCGTGGTGGAAGTCAGGAACCTGGCGGCCTGGACAAAAGCGTCCGCACCGTAAAAATCGTCAGCGTTCACGACGGCGAAAGGCTCCTTCACCACATTGCGGGCGGCGCGCAGGGCGTGTGCGGTACCCCAGGGCTTTTCACGGCCTTCCGGCACGGAAAAGCCTTCCGGCAGGTCGTCCAGGGACTGGAACGCATAATCCACTTCAATCTTGTCGGCAAACCGGCTGCCGACCTTTTCCTTGAACACATCTTCAAAATCGCGGCGGATGATGAACACCACCTTGCCGAATCCGGCGCGGATGGCGTCATAAACCGAATAATCAAGGACGACTTCACCGTTGGGGCCCATCGGGTCAAGTTGCTTGAGGCCGCCGTAACGGCTGCCCATGCCAGCTGCTAAAACAAGAAGTGTAGGCTTCATAATACGCGGGCCATTATGACCAAGCCTCCCTGTTTGGCAACTGGAAAATGCCGGGAGGAGGGAGAAAATGCCCGGTCAAAAAGCGTAAGAGCACCAAAGGCCCAGCACCACTTTTTTAAAATCGTCGCGCCCGTAGCCGCAATACAATCCAATGAAAGGCTCCACGCGCAGCCCGGTGGAGGCGCCCCACAGGAATCCCGTGCGCACCATCACCTCCTTCAAGCCGGTTCTGCCCAGATAATCCTGGGAAAAGCCCAGCGACACTGTATTCACCATGGCCACGGACTCGGACAGCAGGGGCTGCCAGGTGGCCGCCCACTCCGAATAAAGCCCATCCTGCCCGGAATCATAAAGCAGGGAACCCCGGAACGACCAGTCCCGGCTGGGATTCCACCTCAGCGCCAGCCCCGGTTCCGAACCGCTCTTCAGGGGGCAGGAATCATACCACTGCCCGTTCAAAAACAGGCCGGCCGTGCACTCATCCGCCAGGTAATACTGAAGCTCCCCGTGCAGGGAAGTCTGTTTGAAATTCCGCCCCTGCCAGTTGCGTACGGAAAAAAGCTCCCCGCTCACAGCCCAGGAATTGGACAGGGAAAAACCGCCGGAAAGCTGCCCTTCCACGGAATTGTTCCCCAGCTTCTCCCCCCGGTAAACGTAATGGGAACGGTAGCCGCCCAACAATTCGCCGCCCATGCGTATGGGGGAACGCCCGTCCATCTCCGTCAGCGGCGGGGGCCCCTCGTAACCTTGCGCCGCAAGCGCGGCACAGCACAGGATCATGGCAAAAAGCCTCATCACGTTCATTTAACACATCCGGCCGCGCCTTTCCAACGCCAAAACGGTGCATGCACATTCTCCGGACTTGGCAAAAGGGGATTATGCCCTTACCCTCTCGCGCATGATTCACTTCACGCTGTTTGGGATACCCATCTATATCCGCCCTACATTCTGGATAGTGCTGGCCATCTTCGGCGGCATACTCGGCGTAAGCAGTGTGGAATCCCTCATTTATCCGGCCCTCTTCGTCATTGCCGGGTTCATTGCCATTCTTTCCCACGAACTGGGGCATGCCCTGGTGGGCCGCAAACTGGGGGGAGGCCAGCAAACCATTATCCTGGAACTCTTCGGCGGCGTGACCAGCAGCCACGGCATGCAGCTCACCCGCGCCGGACGCGTCCTGATGATTCTGGCGGGTCCCATGATGACGCTGGTTCTGGGCGTCATCAGCATCCTGGTTGCGTGGAACATCGTCGGCCCCGTTCTGACCGCCAACGGAAAGGACTTTTGGGATCTGGTGCTCTATCCCTATCTGGCAACGGCCGTCTCTCCCAAGCTGTACATCCTCTCCTGCCTCATCATGATCGGCGAATGGTGGACTGTCCTCAACCTGCTTCCCATCTATCCCCTGGACGGCGGCCAGCTGGTCGCCCAATTCGTCCGCTCCCCCAAAAAAGTATTCATGACCGGGTTCATCACCTCCATCGCCATCGGCCTGGTCAGCTTCCAGCTCTTCCACGGCTACTTTATCCCCATATTCATGGCCCTCTTTGCCTTCAGCAACTACCGGGAATATAAAAACGCCCCCTTTTAATGCATTCGCGGGCTCTCCCCTCCCTTTTAACACACCATCCATATGTCTCAACAAACCGCAATCACCCCCACCCGCGCCCAGGACTTCCCCGAGTGGTACCAGCAAGTCATCAAGGGAGCCGACATGGCGGAAAACTCCGAAGTGCGCGGCTGCATGGTCATCAAGCCGTGGGGCTACGCCATCTGGGAACTCATCCAGAAGGACCTGGACCAGCGCTTCAAGGACACCGGCCACACCAATGCCTACTTCCCCCTGCTCATCCCCATCTCCTACCTGGAAAAGGAAGCCGAGCATGCTGAAGGCTTTGCAACGGAATGCGCCGTAGTTACCCACCACAGGCTGGAAGCCCAAAAGGATGAAGCCACCGGAAAAACACACATGATCCCTACCGGGGAGCTCACGGAACCCTTCGTCATCCGCCCCACGTCGGAAACCGTTATCGGCGCAGCCTTCGCGCGCTGGACGTCCAGCTACCGCGACCTCCCCCTCAAAATCAACCAGTGGTGCAACGTCATGCGCTGGGAAATGAGGCCCCGCATCTTCCTGCGTACTGCGGAATTTCTGTGGCAGGAAGGCCACACCGCCCATGAAACGCGGGAGGAAGCCATTGAAGAAACCCTCACCATGCACAAGGTGTATGAGGAATTCCAGCGCGACGTGCTCGCCATCCCCACCATCCCTGGAGAAAAAACGGAAGCGGAACGCTTTCCCGGAGCGGAACAGACCTACACTGTAGAAGCCATGGTGCAGGACCGGAAGGCCATCCAGGCGGGCACCTCCCACTTCCTGGGCCAGAACTTCTCCAAATCGCAGAACATCTGTTTTGCCGGACGGGACAACACCCAGCAATTCGCGTGGACCAGCTCCTGGGGCGTCTCCACCCGCATGATCGGCGCCCTGATCATGATGCACTCCGACGACGACGGCCTGGTATGCCCGCCCTGCGTAGCCCCTCAGCAGGTAGTCATCATTCCCGTTACGCCCAAGGAAGACACGCGCCAGGCAGTTCTGGACCACTGCGAGGAACTGGCCCGCACCCTCCGCGCCAAAACCTTCCACGGCCAGCCCCTCCGCGTGCTGGTGGACAGGCGCGACCTGGGCGGCGGCGCCAAAAAATGGGAATGGATCAAGAAAGGCGTGCCCGTTCGCTTGGAAATAGGCCCCCGCGACCTGGAAAAAGGCTCCGTCTGCTTCCAGCGGCGCGACCAGGCCCCCAACGAAAAAACCTTCCTCCCTGAAACGGAATTGGCGGACACCATCACGGATATTCTCCAGAACATTCAGGACACCCTGCTCAACAAGGCTGTTGCCTTCCGGGACGCTCACATCCGCCCCGCCTCCACACTCCGGGAACTGGAAGAAAACTTCTCCGGAGAAGGAGACGCCGACTGGCTGCAAGTGCCGTGGGACGGCTCTCCGGAAGAGGAGGAAGAACTCGCCAAACGCCTGCGCATCTCCATCCGCTGCATTCCTCTGGGAGAACTGGGACACGGAGACCCCGCCCCGTGCATCCTCACGGGCCGCCTGACGGAACGCCGCGTCCTTTGGGCCAGAAGCTACTGACCCTCTCATAAAACCATCCGCTTTCACGGGACTGTTCCGCGGCAAGGTAAACGAGCCTTTCCGGAACAGTCCCGTTTTTCATGCTGCGGAGATTCTTCCAGCCCCTCCGACACTTTGTTCAGAAAAACAATTCATATCGGATATCGGGCACCAGACCTCTCTATCTTTTAATCCCTCATAAAGGATAAAATCATAGACCTCTGGTTTACCTTCCTGAATGCCAATCTCCACCATCCTTGGAATGAGTGTATTGCGTGATAACAGCCAGGCGGAATCACCTATTCGTTCATGTCCACCTGAAAACCGGGGACAATCTGGACGCGACAAACACTTTGCTGACAGGGTTCTCCGTGAAATAGGAATAGTCTGGACAAGCAAACTTCCCTCCCTCTTCCTTCAAGATGCCTCTGATAAATATGGAGACTTCCATCCGCCACACGGCAAACGGTAATTTTCAGACAGCTTCCTGGGAAAAAGACGGACTTTTCTCTAAAAAAATCTTGCCAAATTCGAATCCCCATATATATTTTTTGCCACACGGACGCCGCAAGGCAACCGGTCATCCAAAGCGGATGTAGCTCAGGGGTAGAGCGCAACCTTGCCAAGGTTGATGTCGTGGGTTCGAATCCCATCATCCGCATAAGCGCATGTGCTTTTCTGCTCTCCGCTCATCCTTCCATGTCGGCGGAAGAAAAAAGCATTTCTCCTTCTAGCGACCAGGCCATCACGATTCCCGATTCTCTTGACGGGTATACGCTGACCATGACGAGTAAAGAGTTAAAATACGTCCATATCAGCTTTTATACTCAAGCTCTTGATAATGGTGCAATCGTCAGAAATGGAGGAATTGGAGACTACTACGAAAAATATAAAGAACGTGTATCACATACTTCCGATTCCTCCTACAATGCCACGATCGTATTTTCCAAAGGCCAATGGACAAGGGGGCAAGATTCAGAAAGTTATATTTGTGAAAAAATAGGAAAGGACAGATTGGTTATCAAATCCGTAATGATAGAAAATGGTGTTCCTAAAGCGATTGAACCCTATTTATTCCTTTATTTTAAGACATCTGATGCAGGCAATGCTTATGTTTTTGAGGAAGAAAGTATAGGTGGAAACATCTCATTCATGTTGAAAAAATCTTCAGAAAAACAATAAACGGAAAAGAACTGCCCGAGGCTGGAACAGCCCTTCCGATTGCTAAATCGGGGGGAAGCCCCCGCAGAACGATTTCCCATGCTTCAAGAAGGGAAATATGGGAAATCGTGTTATTGGGTTACGTTGTTTTACCCCCAAGAAATCTCCTGCACCCTTTCCTTGACCAGGAGGAAGAACGACGCAATGCCGGAAAATAGTGGCAACACTATTTTATCAGATAATTACCTGATAAATGCTCTCACGTCCGATTCGTTTAATGAATCGCCCTCCATCCAGATACGTCTTACACACCTTGCCATCGTATAATCCCCATCCGGCGCTTCCCCACACGTGAAAAACCACCGTATTATATAACCTGTTCGGGCTACATTTCCATCCCTGGAGGCCCCCAGCAGCAACAATCCTGCCATCGTACGGGCCATTCTCTTGGTTTCTACTTCTTCTTGGCTGCAACCAGACATCCTTGCGCCGACTTGGGTACAGACGCATTCGCGGACAGAGCTTTCGCCCCATAAAACAGCGTTACCGCCAGCCTTTTACAACAATTACCATCCATATTCATCATAAATCCTTCCATTTCTGATCAATTCCCCCTTCACAACAATGGAGACAAATGAGCCGGCTAAAAAAGGACGTGTTGCTTCTCTCCCACAAGATAAATTCCACAGCAAGTTGGGCCTTCCAGATCAGCAAGATTTCTCGGTTAAAGCAGGATTGAAATTACTGGATGTGAAAATAGGCCGTGTTAATATACAATGTACCATGTGATTATCCTCCGGGAGTACCAGCATGCAAGGGAGAAAATTTGAGCCAGCTACATCAGCCCCACCCAAATAAATTACTCCTTCTAAACATCTTGTTTTATTTTATAACATTCATTATATGTATCTCTCAAAATTATTGGTATTGACATGCATCCTATGGATGAGTGGAGCCCAAGGTTCCTTCACCCGGGAGGCTGCGGAATCTGGGCAGAAAAAATCACCCGCTCCTCGGCAAAACGACCTTGGAACGGACCTTTCTTCATTCAAATACGGCGTCTTGCTGGTCCATAATATCTTGCAAGATTGTAAACAATTAAAAGACATTCTCGATTCCATTACAACGCCGGAAACCGGACAAAACAAGGAAGAGACAATTTCCTTTCTTTGGGAACGTGCTGTACTGAACAATGTTATTCTAGCGGACAGCATTCGGAGCAACCCCGCAAAGTACGAGGCAACGGAAGATGAAGCAAAAGAGTTGCATGCCGCCCTGGTAACAGTTAACCAGCAGCTCAAGGATACATTAAACCTGTTGCGTGACCTGCAAAAAAGAAATCTGTTGGAAATTGAATTTGAACTTATGCTGGAAACAAAGCGCTCCATCCTTGAGGGCTATCTGGACAAGCATCAATCCTATCTTTCCGATCAGGACTGCATCAATGCTTTTGAGAAGAATAAGGGATATCCCTATTTGCTCCAGGCTTTTTTTGCGATGTACCGTAAAAAAGACATGAATGCGGCGAGGCTATTCTTCCGGGAAGGTGCACAGAAAGGGAGCAAGGAGGCGCAACTCATGGAAGCGCTCTGTGCGCATCCCAGCCCCCGCAAAATCATGGATGGCATTCTGGAAATTCTTCCCCGTTTAAGTGCAGCCGCCGCCAGGATCACGGATCGGAACACGGCGGAAGTGAATGAGGAGAGCCTTGTCTCATTATTTAATTCCCTTCGTTTTCAAATTTCCCTGCTCAACAGGAGTCCCCAGTCTGAAAAAGACTCCGAATATATGCTTCAGACCTGGAAGCCCGCTTATCAAAAAGCAATGCAGCAATTTCATCAGGAATGGGCCAGAATAAAATCCTCTCAATATTTTGGAAATAAAAATCTGGAAAAAGCCATCTCAGGCAAATCAATATCCCTGAATGTGTCCATCAATTTAAAAACCCTTCTTAAATTGCAAACGCAATCATAGAAACATAAAAAGGGATGCAGTCTCGTTTCCATGTCTTAAACAGTTCCTCATTGATATTTATTCCAGCCTCTGACTGGCCTGCGCCCCAGTAGCTCTCGACAAGCTGCTCTTTGCCAAAACATTCATGCAGGCTTGCCATACCCTCAACGGCAGCACTCTGTGCGTGACCATCACAAGGCGGCAGGCGTTCAGCATGATGTCCGGGAAAAATCGTAAATCGTAAATAACGACTATGACCTCCAGGTCCTTCAGGTCAGCTTCATTGGCCTGCAGCCCGGCGTCTGCTTCCTGATCACTGATTCCCTGTCTTTAATCAACATCGGCACTCCAACACCAAGAAGTATGCATGCGTCTATCCGATGCGGCGTTCCAAAGACCAAGCGTACAGCATGTGGGAAAACGCCAAATTCCACAAGCTCCGGCCGCATGATTAAATCGACATCCTGTTGGAGGGAGCGGCTTTCGGCATGGACGTCGTAAACATCGTGAAGGAAACTGTGATTTCCATTCTCTGAGAAGAAAATTCTCTGTGGTTCAATTCCGCCATATTGATACGTTTCACATTCAAAGGAGCGGCTCCGGGTGGTCGCCTTTTTTGCGATACGGCTGTTGGAGAAGAGTGACAGATCAATGTAACTATCGGATAATAATTTATCACAAATCCATCATCCACTCTGTCATCTCCCTTTTCGAATCCCGGCAAAGCTTTTGCGTGGGAAGGATTCCTTCTTTTCCGCCTTTCCATAATTTCCGGGTAGAGAAAATCCCCTCATACTGAAACTTATAACATAATAAAAGAGACGTGAAATTCTAATTCAAATCTCTTTCTCTTGTTATAAAAATAAATACTATATAGATCGTTCCCTAATTTAATCTGAAATAGTAGGATTCATCTATTTTTTTTGCTGGTGTTTTATTATCAATATATTCGTAATGAAATGTAGTCGTTTGTATTGTTATTGCTCCCTGAACATTAATACTGATGCTTCTTAATTTTTTCGCAATATGAATTTTGGTCCAATCATCAATAATATTCAAATCTTCCACGCAGAGACCATGAATAATATTTTCAAGGATATCAAAATTATTTTCCCTTATTTCTATTGTTTCTCTAAAAATGAGTACATTGGAAAAACAATTCATAAAATAATTAAATTGATCCGAATTGCTGTACCTCCCCTGACAAAATGCTAGTTCAGCATTATCCTCTTGATTGCTTGGTAATTGCATATCATATACGTCAAAAACGCTTTTCTCAAGATTACTATCTGATTTTCTTTCGAAGAGAACAATATTCTCTTGGGGAATAATGATGAGGAAGGTGTTTTTTCTATATTCAAACGGCCTCAAAAAAGCCATCTCCATATTTTCCTGATCCTTCCAATTTAAATATGATGATAAATTATCATAGTTTTTTGGGAAATTATATTCTTTTTTAGAAGAAGGTGAGCAAGATATTTGTACAATGATTACAATAAATGCGATGATGATCTTCCTCATGGTTCTATATAATATTGTTAAGGATAATTAATTTCTTAAATTATTAGAATTTAACCTTGCAGGGGTCTTGCTACATTTCCTGTGGGACTGGAACACGAAAAAGCGCAGAGAGGTTCCACCTTCCGGTGATCCGGGAAAATGAACTTTGTGCTGAAAGGGAATGGAAGAAGCGCAGGAGATGCGTCTCCGGATGAGCATTTAGTTCCTTTTCCAGGGCGTCGCGCAAAGTAGTAGCTTCCACTAGCGGCACGGCGTCACTTGCTCCAAATCTTCCTTCTGCCAGCGGGGATCGGCAAGCATCCGTACTAGAGAGGCACGGCGGGAGCGGACCTCCGGCAGGTCGCCATGGCGCCAGCCGGGAGCATAGGCATGCAGCGGAAGTTCTTCCGGTTCCGCATCATCCAGGCAGGAGGCGTCCTGCATGGAAGGAAAGGCTTCCACGGCATACCCCAGCCGGAGGAAGTCTTTTTCACCTTCCAGGAGTTCTCCCGGCGTCTGGAGCAACAGGCAATGAAGAGGCGTATTCATAAATGGCTAGGAAACAATTCCCAACCTACTGCTCCTTTCCCGAAAAATCCATCAGGAAAAGAACAATCATGTATTCTTTACACCTTCACTTCTTATTTTCTACAATTTTTTAACCGAATGAAAAAGAAGACTCTCCATAGGAACAATTTCCCAAGAGAGTCTACCATCGATGTCTCATACCTCAAAAAAAATCTCAACTTTATCTGTTGCCTCAAACTGATGTCGATGGTTTTAGGAACAGAAAACAATCCATCGCAGTTCCTTTTATTAAAACTTCTTGTTTGATAACATCCAAGATATTTTAAAAGGACTGCGATGAAAAGTTAATTGATAAATAAAATTTTCAGAGCATTTTTTCCTTCAATTTAGATGAAGAAATATTCCAATTAGATATAAAACATCCAATCATTAGAGTAGAAACTTTATATTTTATCTTCTGCAAATCCGAATTTACAATAAACGAATTTTCATTTGGATTTATACAGCTATTATACATTGCATATACAACACTCTGAACTAATCCGGGAAGTTCGTTTTTATTATAAAGTTCCAACATAAAATACTCGGATATATTTTCTCTATTTTGAATTACTAAACTACTTCCATTATTAAACGTGGTTCTTGATGGCATTCCAGACATTTCTCTAACATGATTTATATCTGTTTTATATAAAATCATGGATTCATTAAATTTATATGAAGCTTTTTTTGCCGACAAATTTACCAAATAAAACGTAGACAAAATATTGTTATACATATTTTCTGACACAGAAAATTTAACCAAAGAATCCTCTAATTTATTTACCAATAAATTAAAATCATCTATTCCATAGGAAGCAATTTGAAACAAGAATTTTCTCTGTAATACTTTAGGAGAAGAAGACAGTTTCCTGAAATCAACAGCGTTTATTTTTCCTTCGCGTAATAAGAGAATGATTGGAAATGACATTTCATCTTGTTTCAAATAAAGAAGTAAATCTATATCTGGGTATTTTGAGAAAAGCAAGATTCTCCATGCCAAATCACCAATATCTTCACTCATTCCATTGTTACGTTTTAATGGGAACTCTTCCAAATGGTAATGAGCATATTTTTCTATAGACTGACGCCAGAATAAACGTTCATTTTCAGGGATGGGAGAAGGCCATACAATATCTGTACCCGGCACAGAATAACTATAAGGGCCTCCATTAATCGTTCGTTCTCTTGTTAAGAGACAATTCATGAATGAAGCATTATTATTGTCATTTTTTTTGTAAACAACATTATTTGATGTACCATCTACCGATTGACTAATAGATTTAATGATCTTTATATCATCGGCTGAATATCCGCATGATACCATAACAAATAAATAAATAAGACAGGTTATTCGCATGACATACTTTCTTTCAAGTTTTCGAGAATGGCAAGCTGTGTTGTTAATGAAATAAATTCCATTTGTAACGCTTGAATAATAGGAGCTGTATCTTCATTACTATATTCTTTATCAAACCTTTTGTTTTCCAATTGATATTTATTTACCATTAATTTGAATTCATTTTCAATAATACTTTCTTGATAAATATAGCATTTTTCACATACGCTTTTTTCACGTTCATTGACGTACTTTATCCCGTTATTCCATCCTTCAATGTATAAAGCAGCATGATGACGTTCGTGCCATTCTGTTGTTTGCTTATGTCCTTTGATAGTAAATGAATGTTTTCCCGCGTTGGGATCAGTACCCAAATTCGCATTGATACGTATTGTCAGCTCTTGTTTCCGAATGAATATAACAGGTTTTTTCTTTTCTTCGTCGTCTTCATCTTTCTCCTTTTTGATGCCAACTTCAACATCCAGCTTTGTTTCTCCTCCTATATAGTCAGGGAAATTTCTCACAAATTCTAATGGAATTTGGTCTGAAGATAGATCGAGTTTTTCTAACTTTTTACCCAAAATATCGATGAAAGTATAACAATTGTTTTTTATAAATCTATATAAATTCCATCCATCTTGTTCATTACTGGGATCACGTGTAATCCATCTTCCATCGTTTGGATTGTAATGTCGGTAATTATAATAAACAAGCCCTAATTCCAAATCATAGAATTCGCTGCTCCATTGAATTGGTTGTTCAGTACTCCCTGTAGCATCCACTGTCCCAAAGGGTGTGTAGTCGTAGGCAGCGGCAAGTACCCCGTCTGAGGTATATAACTCCGTGACATTTTTGGTCAAATCGTGGGCATAAGTGTACCAAGTGTTATCTTTACATATGGAAAGTGGGCGGGAGTTCTGCTGTTCCACCGGGTCCCAGTGAATAAACCGCAGAGGCGTACGGTTAGGCAAGGTCATGTCCAGTGCAGCAATTTGCAGGTAACCCCGGTAAATGTAACGATGATGAAGTATAACTGAACCATTGAGAACGACTTTTTTTTCAAAACGTCTACCTAGGAAATCGTAACCACAGGTAATGATGGTTTGACCGTTTTCACTGATAAAGCTGATAGGACGGTTATTAGCGTCATACGCCACCGACCAAATGCCGGTTGACGTTTTTATCAATGTTTGATTGCCTGTTTCGTCATACTTCGCTTCAAACGCGTCCGGTAAGGTATCAATAGTATTGAAAATAGAGTTGGTACCGATATGGGGAATAGTGCTGGTATATTGGTTAAGTGGGTTAGTTGTATAGTCGAGTTGATTGCCATACTCCTGAGATGAGATGCGATTACCTATATTGTCGTACTCATATTGATAGTCATAGGGAGAAGTCCCCAACGTGGCACTGATCAACTCACCGCGTGAATTGTACCCAAAGTTGTCGTTGCGGGATTCTCCCTGTCTATTTTGGGTACGAGTAATGAGCTGTCCCAGTGCGTTGTAGGTGTAACCTCTAAGTACAATGTCTGTGTTGTCTTTTACTGTGTTGATAGCGGTGATTAAATCCCGGTTCTCATCATAGGTATAAGTGACGGTAATACCATTGGGATGGGCAATGGAATGTAGCAGCCTTGTTCCTGGAACATAACCATAGGTGAAGGCTTGGACACTTCCATCGCTGTGGCGGAAAGAGCTTGTGGAGAGACGTCCTGTGGAATCATAATCGGTGGCTATCGTTTGAAGGACAGTGCCGCTTTTGTCATGGATATAGCCGCTACTACGTCCGAAAGAATCTCTTTTCTCTGTAATAGTATGTTTGTCACCGTTCACTTCAATGGCATCGGTTTCCTGTTCATTATAGATATTGTAAGTGATATTACGAGTGCCTGATGCATCCGTGATCCGGTACAGGTTGGCAACATTGTTATAAACGAAGTCCTGCGTAAGAGTGTCGTCGCTATATTTGATGCGGTAACATACGCCTTTGTTGGTATTCCATGTGTAAGTGGTCACAATTCCACGGGCGTTCGTCTTTTTGACAAGCATATTCAGGGCATTGTATTCTCGATCCTCATGCGTTCCATCCGCATAGGTCTTTTTGAGTTCCAACCCGCTAGCATCATGATATTCCCAAGTGGTTGTGTCTCCATCCGTCCTGCCGGTCGGATCAGTGGCGATGACTCCATCTTTCACTCGAAAGGTGGTCACACTGGTCATTCTATTAGCGTCGTCATAGGTAAAAAGGGCCGGTTGTATACCAGTACCCCACTCGGCGGTTTTGCGACCTCGGACATCGTAGGTATAACAGGCAGTATTTCCCTGTGAATCGGTAACAATAGAGCGATTACCTGTAAGCGAATCGTATGCTGTTGTTGTGATATTTCCTGCTGCGTCAGTAACAGAAATAACCCGGCCTGCGAGATCCATATGAGAGATCGTTTGATTACCGCGAGAATCGGAACTTACATGGATGGTACCTGTAACTGTGTAAGTTCTTTGTTGAGAAGTCGTAATACCCTCATAGTCAGTTTGAGAGACGGTAAAACCGTCCACCGTTTTTGTTATTGCCATGACGGTTGAGGTGGAGACACTGCTTTTCTGTAGACGTTCCGTTCCTGTTCCGTATTCCGTCCATGCCGTCATGACATTACCTCGCCCATCGGTACTAAGGATCTTACTTTCCTGTACTGAAGAAAAACGGGAAATTAATTTCTCTATCTTTTCCTGATATGTGGTTCCCTTTCCGTTATTTTTTGTAGTGAGGGTAATACGGTAAACACCATCTTCTTTTCGTTCTACCGCATAGGAATAAGTCGTGATGCGGGAGTTGGAGAGGTTAGGGGTGGCTTCCAACTTCCACGTTTCCTTGATCTCGTTACCAAAGGCATCGTATTCGTACAAGGTCGGGGCCATGTTATCCACTCCCCGTCTGGTGAGTTGCCCCTTGGTATTATAAAGGAAACGTTCATAGTAGCAACTATTGGAGCAGTTGGCTGTGCCGATTCTAATCACACTACCAAAGCCGTCTGTGATTTTCTTGGAAACGACAACCGATGGTTGTTCTCCTCCACTGCCTGGGAGCAGTTCCGTAGTACGGATGCCATCAGAAACAAGGTCTGAAACATAAACAAGGTTTCTTTGTCCCGTACCGCTTTGTTCCCGAATACTACCGTCCGTATTATATGTGGTAACGATAGTGGCTCCCGCTGTCGTGGTAACAGTCACTTCCAATCCGTCGTCGCTATAGGCGTAGGCCGTAATCCTTCCCAGTTCATCCGTCTCGGAGCTGACGCGCCCCAGCACGTCATAGGCCGTCCGGCGCACAGTACTCATGGCTCCAATGTCCTTTCTCTCCTCAACCGCACGCCCCAGGGCATCCCTCGTATAGGAGATGATGGTTTCAGGGGTCGTCTCCGTCGCGGAGCGGATCATTTCCACCAGCCGTCTTGCGCTGTCATAGCCGTAGCTGGTCAGGATGCCGTCTTCGTCTTTTTCCCATAGGGGACGCCCGTCGCACATCAATTCCCGTTCCGTTATTCGTCCATTGCCGCGCGTCTTCCTGGTCCAGCGGTTGAAGGTCGAACTCGTAGTCGGCACTGTCCAGCAGCGACCAGGTTCCATCCGTCAGCAGGATGTATTCCTCCGTCCTGACCGTGTTGCCCTCCGCCGAGATGAAGGACACCATCCGATGGCTCTGCCCCGGTACGGGCGCTCCGTCGATTTGCGTTTCCTCCGTCACGGTATAGGCCGCTCCATGCCGGATTGCATGTTCATAGGAATAAACCCTCTGTACGCCGTCAATACCCTGGCGCATCTTGAGGCGTCCCCTGGCATACGGATTGGGCGCGGAGGCCAGCCATGTTTCCGTCACTTCCAGCCGCGTTCCTTCAGCCCCAAGCGCGGTCGTCCTTTCTTCCACGCGCCTGACGTCGTTTTCTTCCGTATAGGTATAAAGCGTCTGGATCAACTGCACGTCCGCCTTGTTCTTTTGCCGGAGTATGGTGGTCATTTCTACGGGATCGTGATCGTTGAACTTCGCTTCGCAGTAGGTCGTCTTCACTCTCTTTTCCGCAAAGCCTTTATACGGTGTGGAAACGAGAGTCTGGCGGCCCAGACGATCCTGTTCGTACTTGACTTCGGAACCGTCCGGACGCGTTTCTTTCGTCAGAACCCCGTTGGCGGAATATTCATAAGAAGTCGTGCGGGCCATGCCGGAACCGTAACCTTCCGTTCTGCTCATCAGCAGATTGCCTTGCGGGGTGGATTTGTAGCTCTCCATCAGGCTGGAAACCGCCATTCCTTCTTCCCCCATCCGCACTTCCGTCAGCAGGTTCCATTCCTTTTCGGAGGCCTCTGTGCGGGTCCTGACCGTATAAATAGCGGAGTCTCCCGTGCCCTTGCCCAGGCACCATACCTCTCCATTCTTCCACCAGGTTGTGACAAAATCATTCCTTCCGGGCGTTCTTTCCGTCACGCTCGCCTTGTCCCCTTCTTCATTGCGGGCAAAAACAAAGCGCTTGAACGGCTCTCCCGTCACGGCATAAAGCCCCGTCGTCTCATCCTTGGCTCCTACCTGGGAAGGAAGGTACAGGGCCAGCGTATAGCCCGCTTCCGTCACGTCCTGCACGCTGGCAAGGCCGTCTGAAATATTACTTACCTGCCGCAGGGAACCATCTTCCGCATACACCACATCCATAAAAGCATGAAAATCCGCTTCCGTGAGCTGCTGGCCGCTGGATGCCGTAAAACGCACGGGATCTCCCGTTTCCACGGAATAGACTACCTTGCTTCCATTAGCTTCCGCCACTTCAATGTAAACCGGATTGGAAACGACCGGTGTAAAATCTTCTCCCAGCATCCGGGCGCGGTTGGTCAGGCGCGTGTTGTAGCCGATGTTGCCCACACTACCGTTGTCCTCTTCCCCCTGGGTGATGAAGTAATAGGCCAGCAGGGAACCTTTCTGAACAGCTACCATGCAGTTGTTGCTCAAGCCTTCCGTGGGTTTGAGCAATTTGCTGTGCAGCACATGACGGAACAACAGGGCGGAGGGGGACCAGAGGCGTTCTGTAAAGTCCTCCTCCACGATTTCAATCTGGCCTCCGGGTACGCCGGGCAATCCCCGGAACAGGCCAAAGTTGCACTGCCAGTACATGCTTTCCTGGGAGGCATCCGCCGCCACGTTCGTTCCTGCGGAGGAGCCGGACACCGTGGAGCGGGCCAGCCGGGAGGACATACGGGCGGAGGATGGAGAGGAACTGGGGCTGGTTCCCCCGCTGGGGGCGTCCGGGTCCTCACAAACTTCCTTGCCGTCACATCCCTTCTTGCACACCACCGGCTTGTTTTCTGCAGGCACGATGTCGTAGAGTTCCACTTGGACTCCGTTCAGATAGGAGTCGAAGCGCGAGACGTTGCCGGATTCCGGCTTGTAGTCGATGTTGGTGTGGGAAAGGAAGGCCTGGTGCCATCCCGCTTCCAGTTCCACGGTGACAGGATCGGATTCCCGGTATTGTCCCGGGTTGGCAAGGCTGGCTGTCTGGCCTCCCAGCGTAAAATAACCATAATCGTCCGCGCCGATTTTGATTTCATAAGAGCCTGTGGTTTCAATTTTGATGTAGCCGTCCCAAAGGGTGGTTTTTTCGGGAGCGGGAGCTTCCACATTCAAATGGGGCTGGTCGCCTTTCAGTTGGCCTTCCCATTCGTCCAGGGGAAATTCCGCTTCAAGTAAAGTAATAGAGTTGTTCATGGTTGGATGATTGAGTTTTTAGTTTTAATGATTGGTGCAGCCGTCCTGGAAAATGCCCGGAAGACTGGCGGCTGCCATGGGACGTTCTGGTAGTAATGGTTGATATTTTGCGGAAACGTTATAAAAATATTTATAAACAAGAAACTCCCGCTTCTTTTCAAAGATCGCTATTCCTCTTCCCATCCGCACCCATCCGAATACGTTATGTTGTCGGTCGAAGAGAAGCTACCATCCGTAAAAAGCTTATTCATCACTCTACACTTCGCTGCAGGTCGGCTTTTGAGCATCACTTTCCCATGATCAAACCTTCGCTGGAGCTTCCTCTCAGAAAACCAAGTAGGTCAATCCACTTCTTCCTCCAAATGGAAGATTACATTACCCCCATTCTACTCAATATATTTAAAAACTATTATTGACCATAAATATCTTTGTTCAGAAAACAATAAAATTCCAAAAAATCATCCACATTAAAAACGTTATTTTCCTTCCTAAATACCAACTCTCAGGACAGTTGCACAATGAACGGAGGCATCTCTTTCTCACTAGAATCCAGACGCTTAATCCATTCTTTAAAAACGACTTGTTTTCTCTTGCAAGCACTTTGCCGGGGTTTTATAGGTAATCATCATTTTCCTGAATCATGTGTCTTTTGGACTTCCCGAACAGTTTGTCCATTTTTAACGGATACCATTTTCATGCCGGAAATTAGGGAAGAAGTATCAACTCTTCCGGAAAAGAAAATGAAAGGAAAAGCCGGAAATCCGTCTCAATACAATTCCGGCATTTTTCTGAAGACCAACTGATGAAAAACCATATGAACCTCTACTTCGTCGCCAACAACTGCCATCATGTCTTTCATGCCGCCGTGGCCCTCTGGAGCATCGTCTCCTGTGACGATTCCTCCACCCGCTACAACGTATTTCTGAAAACGGAGCTGGAAGAAAAAACATGGCGCGACTTTTTCCTGACAATCCCCCGCGTTTCCGTGTATGGAGTTCCCTTCAATATTCCCTATGAACAATCGGTCCTTCTGAAAAAAATGAAGGACCTGGACGGGAACGATTCCAGAAAATACTTTTATCATAAATTCGATCTCTCGTGGACAGAGTCGATCAGCCATCTCTTGACGGATGACAGGCTGCTCCTGCTGGATACGGACCTGTATGCCCGAAAACCCCTGCAGGCGCTGTACGAAACTCCGCTTGCCGATCACGAATGCATGGCCATGGTCATTGACACGGGAATCTGGAAATACCCAGAATGGGTGCTGGACCACAACCGTTCCCTTGGAATCGATCACCCGTGCTTCTACAACACCGGCGTAGCCCTCATCCATATAAGTTCATTCGTAAAACACCAAATCTGGGAAAAAAGCCTGGAAACCTACCCCTTCCCCACCATGCCGCCCCAGCACGACCAGGATATCCTCAACAGGCTGATTTTCAACAACGCGACCAGGGATATCAAAAGACCCTGCTGTAAAACCATGCCAAGCGTGTACAACATGAGTACAAAATGGTTCCCCTTCATGAATCTGGAAAAGGGCGACATCGCTCTCGTCCACGCCTACGGGGACACCAAGCTCCCGCACTCCTCCTGCGATTGGGCCAACAAGGAATACGAACGCCTGACGGAAACCTACCGGAATATGGAAATTCCCCCTCCCAAATGATTCCGCGCCATCGGGAGCCTCATGGCGTTTCCCTGCAAATCATGCAGGAACAATAAAAACAAGCAAATGCGGAATCTGCCGCCGGGACTTCATCCATGCAAGCCCCCGTACCCATGATCACGGCCCAAAGGCTCAAAGGAAACGATGCCGGTCCACGGAAGCGCATGTTTTCCATGGAACTCTCCTATCCCTTCCTGCGGCCAAAACCGATAAGACGCGCGCCAACGCCCGTCAATACCGTTCGTCCGGGTACGGATTGCCGGGAAGAGCCCCGTTCCAAGGCTCTTCCGCATGATTCTTACATGTGGATAGCGATTCCCTCCGAGGCCAGCATGGATTCATGAATGGCTTCGGACAGGGTCGGATGGGCGAAAATCGTGGCGTGAATATCTTCATCCGTCAATTCCGCCTGAAGGCTCACGCCGAGCGTGGCAATCAGTTCCGTAGCTTCCGGCCCCACAATGTGCGCCCCCAGCAATTCGCCGTTCTTGGCGCCGTACAAAGTCTTCACAAAGCCGTCCGGCTCTCCGGCGGCCACGGCCTTGCCAATGGCCTGGAAGGGGAACTTCCCCACCTTGTACTCCACGCCCGCTTCCTTGAGGGCGCGTTCCGTGCTGCCGACGGAAGCCACCTGCGGATAACAATACGTGCAGCTCGGGAAGAAGCCGACCTGTTTGGGCTGATAATCCGGATTGAACATGCCTTCCACCGCCTGCACGGCTTCATACGTGGCCGTATGGGCCAACAGAACACCGCCAATCACGTCGCCCGCCGCATAAACGCCGGGAATGGACGTGGCATAGCGGTCGTTGACCTTGATGAATCCCTTTTCCGTCAATTCCAGGCCGGAAGCGGCGGGAACGACCGGCTTCACGCCGATAGCCACCAGGCAAATGTCCGCCGTAATTTCCTCTTCCTGCCCCTTGCTGTTTTTCACGAGGGCCTTCACCTTCCCGTCGCAAGTTTCCGTGACAGACTCCACGGAAACGCCCGTCATGGTCTTGATGCCCTGTTTCTTGAAGGCGCGCTCCAGCGTCTGGCAGGAATCGTCGTCCTCATTGGGCAGGATGCGCGGCAGCGCTTCAATGAGCGTCACCTTCGTGCCGAACGAGTTGTAAATATAGGCAAACTCCGTGCCAATGGCCCCGGAACCGATGATGATCATGCTTTCGGGCCGTTTCTCCAGAACCATGGCTTCCCGGGAGCCGATGATGGTAGTGCCGTTCAGCGGAAGGCTGGGAACGGAGCGGGTCACGCATCCGGTACTGATGAGGATGTTCTTTCCTTCCAGTACTTGTGTCGTGCCGTCGGCGGCCTTCACTTCCACCTTGCCGGGGGCCGTGATAGAGGCTTCCCCGGTAACGGATTCCACCTTGTTTTTCTTGAAAAGGAACCCCACGCCGCCGGCCAGGCGGTCGCTGACCTTGCGGGAACGGCCGATGACCTCGCTCCAGTCCACGCTCACGCCTTCCACCGTCATGCCGAATTCCTTGGCCCGGCTCGTCACGGTCAGGTACGCTTCCGCATTCTTCAAGAGCGCCTTGGTGGGAATGCAGCCCCAGTTCAGGCAGGTTCCCCCCACCCGGTCGCGCTCCACGCACGCCACGGTTTTTCCCATTTGGGCGGCGCGAATGGCGCCCACATATCCGGCGGGGCCGCCACCAATGACGATCAAATCATATTGCATGAACGTACTATAAAGGCATCTCCCCTTGCGGGTAAAGAAGGAATATGAACATGGGGCGCCTGAACGGCGACTCAATGACAAAAGATGAAAGACTAAAGATTAAATAGAGGGGAAATGCCTGTTAAAAACTATTTTCTCTTTTGTATTTAGTCTTCCGTCTTTATTCCTTCCCCTTCACCCACTCCACCAAGTCCTGCATTTCCGCGGCGGTATCCGCATACAGGCCGTCCGTGTAGCTGCCATCGTCATACAGGACACGGCCGTCCACCATCGTGAACACGCAATCCTTGCCGGAGGCGGCATAAACAGCGTGGGAAACTTCATTGAAGATCGGGAACAAATTGGGTTCGTCCAAATCCAGGGCAATCATGTCGGCGGGGGCTCCGGGGGCCAGCGTTCCCAGGCCCGGCGTGCGGAAAATGCGTGCGCCTTCCACGGTTGCCATGCCTAGGGCTTTCATGGCAGGAACGGCTGTGGCGTCCCCGGTGCATCCCTTGGCAAGGATGGCCGCCAGCTTCATGGTTTCAAACATGTCCAGGCTGTTGTTGCTGCATGCGCCGTCCGTCCCCAGGGAAACGGGAATGCCTGCCTTCAGCATGCCCTGTACCCTGGCTAATCCGGACGCCAGCTTCAGGTTGCTCACGGGATTGTGCACGATGGCCGCGCCGGAGGCCGCCACCGTTTCCAGTTCCTCATCCGTCACATCCACCATGTGGGCCAGCACGGCGCGTTCGTTCAGCAGCCCCATGTCACGGGCATAGGCCACAGGCCTCCTGTCCTGGTGCAGGGAGCGGCACTGTCCCACTTCCCCCGCAGACTCGGAAAGATGAATGTGGAGCATCAGGTCCAGTTCCTCCGCCAGTTGCATGGAACGCCTGAGAACGTCGTCGCTCGTGGTGTACACGCTGTGGGGCATCACCGCCAACTGCACCCTGCCGCATCCTCCAAAGCGGGCGGCCTGCTCGCGGTACAGGGCTTCCGCACCGTTCCAGCCGTCATAGGCCGGGGACGGGAACGCAAAAAGGACCTCGCCTCCCGCACAGCGCATACCCATGCGTTCAGCTTCCTGCAAAACATTGATTTCCAGCAGATAGGAATCCACAAAGGCAGTCGTGCCCGTACGCATCATTTCATACATGCCCAGCCGCGCTCCCAAGGAGACTATCCTGTCCGTCAGATGCGCCTCCACCGGAAAAATGTGCTTGGTCAGCCATTCCATGAGAGGCAGGTCGTCCGCAAAACCGCGCAGGAAAGTCATCGGAACATGCGTATGCGCGTTGACCAGCCCGGGCATCAACAGGGCATTTCCCAAATCGCGCCGGACGGCAGGCATCCAGGCCGCCTCCAGCTTTTCCGCAGGTCCCGTTTCCAGAATCTTCCCGTCCCGGACGGCCACTCCGGCCTTGCCGTCCACGCCGGGCTGTTCCGTCCCCGTAATCAGACGGGAGGCGGTCACCAGCAGATCGCACGTTTGTTTCTCCATGCCGCAGAATGTAGCGTAAAAGGCCGGTTTTAGCAATTTCATCCCCCCGTCCGGCATGATTTCATGCAATTATGACATTTCTGTTTGACTTCAAACGTAAAAATTGACAAGAATGCGGGACAGTTAAATTCACCATTTATCCCACATGAACAAAACTATACTGTTAGGTTTGGCCCTTGCGGCCTCCGTATCCGCCGCAAACGCGTATCATGTTGAAAAATATGACGGCCAGTTCGGCATGTCCCTGGAAGGGGCCTACGGCATTGCCACCAAGGACGCCATGCCCAATGTGGCCGGCGGCAATCTGAGCATTTTCAACTACATTGAAACAGGCAGCATTGTTCACCAGATTTCCCTGAACGGCGGCATTCTGGCCGGCTCCCACCATCCCAGCGTTCACGACCTGGGCATCAGCGGCCCCTACACCGCCAGCCTCCGTTCCACGTACATTCCGATGATGGCCGGCTATACCCTGAACCTGCCCATCGGCGACTACACCATGTTCTACCTGGGCGGCAAGGCGGGCGCCACTTACGGTGATGTGAAAGCCACTATCCACGGTCTGGAAGACGGCAGCCGGTCCCGCACCATTTCCACCACCAAATTTTCCTGGGCGGCCCAGGCCGGCTTCAAGTTCAGCGTGTCCCAGAGCACGGACTTCGTGATCGGCTACGAATACTACCAGATCCAGGGCTACAACGATCCCGGCTACCATATCATCAAGCTGGGCTTCTCGTGGGATTTCTAAGTACATTGCGTTCATCGCTATCTCCGGCGGCTCCGCATCATGCGGAGCCGTCTTTTTTTGTGATTGAAACGGGGCAACTCCCTTCGGATAGCCGGAAAACAAGGCGAGCGCCGCAAAGCCGGCTTTCTCAAAAGGCGGCACCTTCTGGAAGCGTATGACTATTCAACTGCCGGGAAGCCCGAGACGTTCCATGCTTCTTTGAAGGAGGAAAAGTTAACTCCGAGATAAAAAATACCTCCCCTACCAGAGGAGGAATTCCGTCCACGAAAAACGAAGTAAAATGGACGGCATCCGCCAGACAAACGACCCCAGCGGAATGAGAAAACCAACTTTCCGTATTCGGAGGCCGGAGATACAGCCCAAAAAAGGCCCCGGTCGGGGCCTTTCAGGGATAAAATCGCCCGGGAACCAGGGCTCCCCGCCCCGGTTCCCGGACAAGAAAACAGTCCTCACTTGGCAGGCTTGAACGGCTTGGGAGAAGCGTACACCTCGTAATCCTTGATACGTCCGTTTTCCCGGTCCTGGCGCGGCAGGTAGCGGAAGCCGGAGAGCCTCTGCACCTTCCCCAGGTCCAGCACGATCATATGCGGATGCGGAGGATTGTCCCCCTGCCATTTGGTATGCCAGTAAGTCGTGGGCTGGTTGTCCATGACCAAGCCCGCCTGGGCGGCTTCTCCCGCCGTTTCATGGGAGTCCGCATAAACGACGGACCACTGTTCCCGCGGCAGAAGGTTGCCGGAGGCATCTAAAAAGTTCAGCTCCGCAATGGCCGCATGAGGGCCGTTGTCATAGGCGTTCCTGCTGACGATGGCAATGTACCGGGCCTGCACGGGGGCCTTGAATTTGATCTCCTGCTGTTCCGCCCCTTTGGCAAAGGTGCCTTTGTGCACCATCTGGCCGGGTTCGGGAGCCACAGGCTTGCCTACGCGGAACACATCCGCCATGGCCGGATCCTTGTTCACTTCGTAAATGGCTTCCTTCACGCCCTTCACGGTGCCGGAACCGCCTTCCAGATCCAGCACCACGATTTCATTCTTGCCCGGTTTCAGATACTCTCCCGGACAATACAGGGCCTGCTGGGAACCGATGAACCAGAAACGGCCCAAATTGGCCCCGTTGACCCACACCACGCCCTTCTTCCAGCCGTCCCGCATGTCCAGATAAGTATCCTTGGGCTCGGAAACATTGAAGTACCCCCTATGGAATACGGGCTGGTCCCCTCCCGGATTTTTGCCGGAAAAGGACAGCGTTCCCACGCCCTTGCACGGGAAACTGTAAATGGCAAAATATTCCAGCTTGTTCCCGTTCAGCGTAATGGGACCACGGATGCCCTTGCGTTCATCCAGTATCTGGCGGCCAAAGTTGATGCGGCCCATGTTTTCCACCAGAATATCCACCGTATGCGTTCCGGCAGGAATGTTTACGTCACAGGAATCCTGCTTGTAGCGGCGGTCCGCCGTACCCTGCCTTTTACCGTCCACGTAAACGATGGCGCGATCCTGCATGTTCTCCATCTTCAAGACGCCTTTCACGGGCCCCTTCACCTTTGTCCGGTACAGGATGAAACCCAGACTTTGCCCCAGCGCCTCCATGTGGACAGGCTCCTTGCGGATTTCCGGGCGCGGCATCCGGCCGAACATGCCCGCCTTTTCCGTGAAGGTAATCGGGGGCAGCTCCATCATGTCCGGCTGGGGAGGAGGTTCCGGCAGCTTGACGGTATCCCCGTAATAATCCTGAATGGTCTTCCGGAAAGTATGGAAGCGCTGAGTCAGCGTACCGTTTTCAGAAATAGGGGCGCCGTAATCGTAATTGGTCACATCCGGCGTGTAGGCCCCTTCCCAGTTGGCACCATTCATGAATCCGAAGGAAGTTCCTCCGTGCGCCATGAACAGGTTGGGGGAGACGTTATTCTCCAGCATCCACTTCAGGTCGCGGTTGAAACCTTCCGTGCTGCCGCCATTCTTGGGCTTGCCCCAGTGGTCAAACCAGCCCACCCAGAATTCTCCGTTGATGCGGGGCGTCTTGCCCTTGTGCTTTTCCAGATTGGCAAAGGCGCCCTTGGCTCCGCCGCCGAAGTTCATGGCGGGAATAATTCCCGGCAGCGTGCCGTTGTTGATCATCCAGTCATTCGGACCATCCGAGGTAAAGGGCACCACGCCCGGGAGCTCCTTCTGGATCACCTCCAGGTGCTTTTTCACGTAATCCTTGTCCGAACCGTAGGAACCGTATTCGTTTTCTACCTGGGCCATGATAATGGGGCCGCCCTTGGTGATCTGCAGGGGTTCCAGCATGGAGCAGACTTTTTTGAGATAAGCCATGGCCGGTTCCAGAAAGCGGGGGTCCTGGGAACGTACCTTCAGGTCTTCATCCTTGAGCAGCCATCCGGGGAAGCCGCCAAATTCCCATTCCGCACACACATAGGGACCGGGACGCACGATAACCCACAGTCCCGCTTTCTGGGCCTCCTTGACAAACTCTACAAAATCCCGGTTCCCGGAAAAATCCCATTTGCCCGGTTCCGGTTCATGCACGTTCCAGAACAGATAGGTACAAACAGTATTCATGCCCATGGACTTCATGCGCTGGAACCTGTCCTGCCAGTGGGAACGCGGCACGCGCGGATAGTGCATCTCTCCGGAAATGATCTTCACGGGCTTGCCGTCCATCAGGAAATTTTCCTGATTGGTGGTGAAGACGTGCTTGGCGCCGTCATTGGACTCCGGCATGGGCATGGGAGCGGCCACACACAAATGGGCGGCCAGCAGCAAAACGGAAAAAAGGGATAATTTCATGATAAAATAAAGCGAATGGTGATCGGAATTACTTTCGCAAAAATGCGTCTGCATTCAATATTAAAAAGGATAGACCAGAAAGAGACCACTTCCGTCCCGAACGGATTTAGTCATGAATTTTTAATACTGAATACTACAATATTTAATCAACGATTGTTTGCGCTGCAATCCCTCTTTTCCTACCCTGCAGGGCCGGAAATGGCAGACGGAAATTTCTCTGTGGGTGCCCTCGCCATTTGAGGCAGGCAGTGCTTTCAACCCAAGAAAGGAACCCGCTGCTCCGACGCGCCGAAGCCTCGATACTGCTTCGCCGTCTTTCCCTTCCTGCATCCCGGTTTCTTCCCGACTGGCCTTTTATATTCAGGCCACCTGGGCAGAGGCTACTCTCCGGAAGAAGGTCGCAACGGGTCATCCCGATCCTTCAGGCGTATCACCTCATGCCTTTCCTCAAACGGAATGCCACGGCGGCGGGCATCCTGCGTCTCCTTCTTCATTTTGTCGTCCACCCAGTACAGATGGGATTCCAGCGGATTGTAGAGCCGGGGGGAACAAAAACGGGTGGGGGACTCCGGCCAGCGTATCCAGCGCCAGCAGGCAATGTGGGTATAAGGCTCCCTCCAGCCCGGAATCCATATGCAGAGGTCATGAATCCGCTTTTGGGCACGGTGGAGTGCTTCCTTCAAAGCCGGGTAATCGGGAGCTTCCCGTTCCACATCCAGCGCGGCATCCAGTTCGGCATCCGCCACGGCGAAAATATTGTTCGTGTTTCCTACGGAATTTCCCCGCCCGTCATACGCCAGTTCCGAGGCGAACGTCTCATACAGGCGGGGGAACGGCGTGTCCAGAGGCCACGCCCACAAAGCGGCCTGGTACCTCTTTTCAAAAACCTTGCGGGAGCACACGCTGTACGTGAGGGGGTCCAGCTTGAGGTCCACACCGCACTTCAGGGCCTCCTGCCTGATGATGGAGCAGACGTTGGTCATCACGTGGGAGGAATCCGCAAAAGTCAGCTCCAGACACAGGCGTTCCCCACGTTCGTTTTTCAGAATTCCGTCTTCCCCCATCTCCCGGAAGCCCGCGCGGGCAAAATATTCCATGGCTTTTTTCTTGCTGTATTCCGGGGCTTTCAGCGGCAATGTCAGGTCGCCGTATCCCTCCATGTAGGAGCCGAGACGCCTCATGTTCCCGCGGAACAGGGAGTCAATCACCATCCCCATGTTCACGGCGTGGGCCAGCCCTTTGCGGATGTCGGTATTCCTCAGCATCCCGTCGGAACAATTCAGGTACAAGCCATACGGAGGGCAGGCATAGCCCGCTTCCAGGCTGTATTTGTCTATATAGCCCCGGTGCACTTCCGGCAGTTCCAGCTTGCCCTCCCATATTTCCGGCTTGCGGATGTTCATCATGTCCAGGTCCCCGCGCCGGAACATCTCAATCGCCTTGTTCTCCAGGTTTACAAAAACATGCTCCACCTGGTCCGCATTGCAGGAATAGCGGTAATACTTCCTGTCCTTCGCCCACCAACTCTTTACGCGGGCAAGAGTGATGCGCTCCCCCTGCCGGATTTTTCCGGGCACCACCATGTACCCGCCCGTGTTCGGCGCGGCCTTCCACTGGTAGCGTTCCAGAAACAGCGCATTGAAATCATGGTAAAAACCGGGATGCGCCGGATGAAAATCCACACAGGCCATGTAAGGCAGCAGAGGCCGCGGAGACGGTACGGTGAGCGCAATGACGGAATCTCCGTACACGGTGATCCGGTCGAACGTGGAGCGGAACAGGGCTGTCCAGAAAGGGTCCCTGGCGGCGTCCGACGTGCGCAGGCAGATATTCAGCAGAAAATCCTCCGCACGCACGGGCCGTCCGTCCGAATAGGCCGCTTCGGGGTCCAGATGGTAAAAGACCGTGCGGCCATCCGCGGAGACGGCCCAGCGGTCCGCCAGCCCGGGGATGGGCCGAAAAGTTTCCGGATGCAGTCCCACCAGGGGAATCCACACATTGTCAATGGCGGAATAGTTGAAAAAATTCTCGCTGCCGGGGCCGAAAGCCCGCAAGGTGCCGGGGAACGGCGTATTGATCCACAGCCGGACCTGGCCGCCCTTCACGGCGCGGGGGTCCCCGATCTCCGGTTCCTCCATGCCCGTATGCCATTCCAGGCCGGAGGGCATCTTTTCCAGCGGAAGCACGCGAATATGGTCCCCCTCCTCCAGCCTCCTCCTGAGGCGTTCCACGGAACGTTCACGTTCCGCCAGACGGCACCCGTCGCCTTCCCCGCGGGAAACGGTCAGCAGCTCTCTCTGCTGCTCCCCTGCCGCCAGTTCCCGGCGCAGTTCTCTTTCCACGGACCTGTTCCAGCGTTCCACAAATCCGTCAAACACGGCGGGCATCCCCCGTTCGTCGACATTCCCGGCCGCCTCGTTCCAGACCGCGGACTCCCGGAGGGAGAAGTAAAACACTCCCCCTGTAAAAACAGCCAGGAGCAATGCCCCCAGAATGGACAGCCAGCGAAACACGATCAACGATTACCCGTCCTCTTTTAACCTATATCCGGTCCGGATGAAAAAGAAAATCCCCATCCTCCGCCCGGGACAGTTTCCTTCGCCTGAAACAGTCCGCAAAACGGAAGATGGGGATGCAATCAACAATTAACGCTGGGAGAGAGTTTAAAATTCGACCGTCACACCGCCGAAGACACCCAGTCCGCGGGCCTGCCGGGGACCGAAGTTATAGTCATTTGTGATGATGAAATTCTGATCGAACAGGTTTTCCACGCGCACATGCAGGGCCACGTTGTCCGTAACCTGGTACCTGGCAAACACGCGCGCCGTAAAGAAATTGTCCAGACGGGCGTAATCATAGTCCGTGCGGCCCATTGCGGACGTCACGCCGAAGCCTACCGTCAGTTTCTCAAGCGGGGAAGTATGGATCTCCGCATTGATGGTATGGCGGGCGGTATTGGCCATCTGGATGGTTTCATACTTGCCGATGGAGTCGCGCTTGGGCATCGTAAACGTGTAATTGGCGTAATAGCCGCTGTTCCAAGCGTCCTTGAACTGCCCTTTGAAGGCTACTTCCACACCGTAGGAGGTGCAGTGGGAATAATTCTTGAAGGTATAAGGATAAACGCTGGAATCGGAGCCAATTTCATCATTGACGCGCGTCCAGAACCCCGTCACGGAGGCGTAATGGTTGTCCGCCAGGCGCTGTTCCACGCCCAGGTCGCCGCCCAGGGACTTGGAAATGTCCAGATCGGGATTGCCGACGTAGCCGTAGTTGGCCGCATACCGTTCAAAGTACGTGGGAGCGCGGAAGCCGGACCCCACGGAACCGAAAATGCGGGTGGGGGAATCCTTGCCCGTCACTTTCCAGGAGTTGGAATAACGCCAGGTGAAATGGTTGTTCCAGACGTTGTCATGCTCCAGGCGCAGGGCCAGGCTGGCGTCAAAATTGTCCGTGGGAGCCCACATCTGTTCCGCAAAGAACGCCAGGGTGCTCTGCCATTCGTCCTTGGACACGTAGTTGTTTTCGCTCATGTAGTCGGAACGGTCCCAGGCCATCCCGGCGATCGTCGTCCACTGCTTGTTCCAGGTAAGTGCATTGCGCCATTCTGCCTGGAAACGGCGGTTGCGCATCACGTTGGGCTGGAAGTCGTATTCCGGCGTATGGGTGGAATAATTCATGTTGTAATGACCGACCATGAAACTGGTGGACCACAACTTGCTGAGTTCCGCATCCACGCGGCCCGTGACCAGGTTGCTGCGGTTCTTGTCTTCCGTATTGTACAGGTGGGAATCCGTTACAGGATTCATCCAGTCACTGTAATCCACATAAGGAGTGGGATACTCAAAGTAGGAATCCAGGCGGCGGTAGGTAAAGCTGAGCTTCACCTTGTCATTAACGTCATAACCCAGACGCAGAGCTTCCTGCCACTGGCGGAAGTCGTTCATGCCCGTCCTGTTGTCATAAATGGAATCATAAATCGTGGGATCGTTCTCCGTGGTTTCAAAACCCACGCCCACAAAGTAGGACAACTTCTTGATCTTGCCGGAAGACGTCACATAGCTGTTGAACGTTCCGAAGGAACCGGCCTCCGCAAAAATTCTCGTCACCGGGTCGCCTTCCCCTTCCGGCGTATCCATGGCAACTACGCCGCCAATGGCTCCGGAACCGAACACGGCGCCCTGGGCTCCCTTCACCACTTCCACATTGCCCACCGTAAAGAGATTGGTGATGCCCAGCAGCTTGTTGCCGGACATGTTGACATCGCTGATGCGCATACCGTCAACCATCGTCAGGGTGTAGGTTTCCTTGTTCATCCCGCGGATGACGGTGTTGCTCACGGAACCGCGCTGCCAGGTGCCGCCGCCGTCCAGCGTGAACACGCCGGGCGTCTGGGAAAGGGCTCCCGTCAGGGTTTCAATTCCCTCTTTCTGGAACTCTTCCGGATTGATCACGGAAACGGAAACCCCGGACTGGTTGTACGGCACGCCCACAAAATGGGACGCCATGGTCAGTTCCGGCATGACCTGCATGGTTTCCGTCCTGGCGGAGGTCTTGGAGTCTTCCTTTTTAGCGGACTCGGCAAGAGAGGACTGGCCTGCGAATGCGGCAAGGCCAACGGCAATAGCGCCCATCTGAAGGGCTTTCTTCGTATAAAGCATGGTTGTAACGCCTTACGTCCGGTAACTCGCCGGACAGTTTGGACAACCCCCTGAGGCTGGTTTTCTGGCTTGCAGGATATCCTGCTTACAGTGGCGGTACCGCTCCGGATTTGCACCGGTATTCCCCATCTATTTCCTGCCCGGCTACGGGCGTCCCTGAGGTCTGTAGCCCTTCCCATAAGGGCTCATGGGATGGATGAAATACCAAAGCCCCCACCATGACAAGACAAAAAAAATTTTCTTTGAACATTTCGTCACTGGATGGATTTTCCCGGAATCTTGCCTCTTCTGGCCGGTCTGCCTCCTCCGTAAGACGTTTCTTCCAGGGAAGCCTGGAAGAAAAAAAATTAATAATTGATTATAAATAACTTATTTTCCAAATCAAATATAAAGAAAAGGAATTCCAGCGGCTAAAAAACTTCGGAATTATATACTTTAATCTTGTCCCACCTTCCTACTTCGTAGGAGTAGGAACGAAAAAGCTCCTTTCAAAGAAAATTCTTCGCCCTCTTCTTTAGTAAAGAGAAAAAATTGGGAACCACTAAAGAATCAGAGTTGTCATTCCCATTCCTGCGATTATCATACAAGATATGTCAGATACAGTTTTAGCATCTCTATTCAGTATCGCAGGAGTTGCTTTGGGGTCTTTTATTACAATATTTGGCCTTTGGTGGCAGGATAAATTGAGATTTAAACGAGAAGAGAAAAAATATTTCAAAAGGAAAAAGGAAGAAATATACTCAACAATGATACGTTGGATGATTAACTACGCTGGTTATAAAAGAAATTTATCTGAAATGAGCGCAGAAGAATCTAACCGAAAATTTTTCATTTTAATCAATGAACTAAATGAGTTACAAAGTCAAAGATGTATATTTTGTAGTCCAGCTTTTGACAAAAAATTTACAGAATTGGGTGAAAAATGCAAAAAGGAAGACATAAGTCCAGAAGAAATACAACCCCTTACTAAGATATGCCAAGATGAACTTGGAATTTAAAACTCTATAGATTGAGCCGGAATAGAATTAAGAATCCAAGGCTCTTGATGGGTAAAATGGATATCCGATTTTTGCAAAAAATCGCGTTCTTTTATATTTTTCAACATTTTAAATATCAATAGCTTACCTACATCTTTTTCAATATTTAAAGTTTTATCTATCTCACGAATTCTATTGCTTATATTTATTAGTTCGTGAAATATTTTGCATTTTGAGCTAACTAAATAATTATTTGTATGTGCTCCAGAAAATTTATAAGAATCAGCGACAGTGTATTTTCCATCACCATCCACATCAAAAGGTTCTTTTAACCAATAAAATATATAGTACAGGAATAAATTAGCAATCCAAGTCATTTCAACTAAATCTTTTCCCTGGTGAACTTCTTCTGTCATAGAGCTACTAATACTACTGAATAGACTAGTCGCACCGATAATAACTATTTCTGGGCTTATAACTTCACCTAACTCATCCTTCTCTTGCCATACTGGCATATAATTAAAAATTCCTGCATAACACTGACCTAAATAAACTACAGAACGCTTCAATCCTTTTGTGTGTTTCAGCCATTCTAACAAAATAAATGGACTGATTGATGGATTTGCAGGAATTCCTTCTATACCTCCATGACCAGTTACAAAAAGCACTAAATTATCATAGCTATTGTTTTCTGCTAGAGAATTCATATCTCTAATAGAATTAATAGAATATCTAGACTTCAGGTAAACATACCAGTTAGAATCTTTAATTTCTGCGTTACTATCAATAATTATAGTAACATTTTGTTTTTTGATATTTTTAGTTTGTAAACACGAAACTCCGAATACTATATCTTGGATATGTCGTTCTTCTGGCTCATTATTAGCACAAGATAATAAAAATATCCAATGAGTTTTTTCGTTAAATAATCCCATTTTTTATTAAATTAGAAGCTGATTGAGGTCTATCCAAATCTGAAAAATAAACAATAGCATCTAAAACAATATTTTCATTTTCTCTTAATTTAAGAAAATCGCCATTGTTTTTCAATATTAATGAATTGATATTTGATTTTATTAAATATTTAGAATCAGGTATATCTGATTTCTTTATTGTATATAAAATCAAGATTCCCATATTGACAGCTTCCTTTATTTCACTATCTAGAAAGGGTAATTCACTTGATTTTATTATATGGTTTTTTATATTTTTCATTTCATCAAAATATTCGTATTGTATAAAAATACCTCAATAGGATAATTAGCATGTATCATGTTGAAAAAGTCAATTACAAAATCAGCATACTGACGTAATATTTACACAATTAGCTTTTGAACATCTAATCTATAGAAAAGATATTTTATTGCATTTTTGTTAGATTTGTGCAGAAGGTTATTTATGCTCAACTTCATTTACTTAATCATTAATACCTACGTTCCAGCTTCCTCTCCACCGCCTTCAAAATCCATTCCTCCATGGACAATCCTTCCTTAACGGCCCGCTTGGCTATCTCATTCAAAGTAGAATTTTTCATTCGAACGGCAATTTGAGATTCGAGTTCCGAAGGATAGTCCTTACTCATCAAATGACGCAATGAGCCTTGCACGTTCTTAGGGATTCTCTGACGGGCAAACCAGTTATGAACCACGGTGGTTTGGACTCCAAGAGCCTTGGCTATTTCAGCACGGCTAATGGAATGTTCGTTGAGCCATTGACCTAATTTTTTAGTGTCCACATAGTCCGGTTCAGGCTTGGAATTGCTCGTAAACATGCGGTTTGATTATCTGATAGAACCCAGTTCATAGAAAGAAAGAGCTTGTGTTGTTCGCATTTGTTATGATAATAACTCGCATATGATGATTATTGCGATTCACAATTGAGACTCTAAAGGAGGAATCTTTGTTGGCTATCGTGACTTCATTATGACTTCAACTCATAAACGACCATGAAGAGAAACTTATTTATAACGTGTGCATTAGGCCTGTTGTCCGGTGCTTTTTCGGCACAAGCATCCAACAATCCTTGGGAGTATTACAGAATGGGAGGGAACTATAGTTCCGCATATTCAACACGGTATGATTCCAATTTTGGAATGAGTATCAAAGGTATGTATGGATTCCACTCAGGAAATGATTATGGAATAGATATGCCAGACCTGTATGGTGCCCAATTAGGACTTCACGCAAATATTCCATCGGGTTCTGTTTTCCATGAATTATCTTTCAATCTCGGCGCGCTTACAGGTTCTAAAACGTACGGAGGGGAGTTAAAATGGAAACAACAAGTATTCCCCTTCACCGCTGGATATTCTTTCAATGTCCCCTTATCTGATTCTGCCACTTTCTATTTAGGCGGCAAAATTGGTTTTCACTATTATAAACAGGAACTCTCTGGTGGAGGAGAAAAAGCTTCTGAGTCTGATTCTAGTGGAACTTACTCGGCATTAATCGGTTTCAAATTTGCTGTTGCAGAAAAAACAGACCTCGTTATTGGATATGAAATAACAAAATACTGGTCAGATGTTGACCCATACCACTTTATCACAGTTGGCTTTAGCTGGTCATTCTAATTTTCGGCGGTGAATTAACGGGCCTCCTTCCTTTCGGGGAAGGGGGCGATTCTTTGATTTGCATTGACTGGCCGTCACCTTGTTTGCAGGGTGGCGGCTTTTCATTTCCAGCACAAGCCCATCAAAACTTCAAAAGCTTCATTCTCGTTCCTATAACATTGCCTGAAACAGAATTCATCCACATATTTCTGTAGGTGTTTAAGAGAGACATGGTGAAATATCCCATGAATCCCTCTTTTCAGTAAGGCCCAAAAGCTTTCAATTCCATTAGTGTGAACCCCATTGCTTGCACTAAACATGACATTATGGTCAATCATGATGCGGGTAAGATTCTTATTGTTAGGATAATTTAGAATATTGTAGCCCTTAAACTGGTCAGTCATGACTTTGGTATTAGGTTTGCAAACCTTGCTAAGGACATTGAATAATTGTTTGCCCGTCAATTGTTTTCCTTCTTCATTCCTATTGGCGACCACGGCATGAACTTTCCCAGTTCCCCTTTCTCTGACTCCAATAACAGGAACTTTGGCCGTTCCTCTTCCTCTAGGATTTTTCGGCAAATCGTCATCATCCCCATGCTCATTCTTCTTCCGGGGTTTTCCTCCAACATAGGTTTCATCAATTTCTACAATCGCCTCAAAAGTCTCTCCTACCTCTCTTTTTGCCATTGCCCCTCTAATCTTGTGCATCATCCTCCAAGCGGTTTTATAAGAAACACCTAACTCCCTTTTCAATTGCATGGCTGAAATTCCTTTTTTAGACAAACAAACCATATTAATAGCATACAACCAATGCCTCAAAGGCATTCTTGTTTCCTCAAAAATGGTTCCCTTGAAAATAGAGAATTCCCTCTTACAGTTGTTGCAATAGGCATTGCGGCAGTTATAGTGAGCATGATAAACCTTCTCTGTTTTCCCGCAAAACGGACAGATTATTTTCCCCTTAAACCGTTTTTCAATGAGATATTTTGCCACACTTTCATCATCAGGGAATTTTTCAATAAACTCGAGGTACGTCATGTTCTACTCCTTTCTTTTTCTAGGAGTAGTGTAACAAATTAGAGAGGGATTACAAGACTAAAGTATATAGTTCCGAAAAACTTTTACGTTCCACTGATGAAAAAACAGGAGCATCTTTTGGGCGGCCACATCTTCCATCATTTTTTCCGCCCCATCTCTGCCCGGAATGGAAATCTCCAGTTCCGCTGCTCAATCCCTTCCGGAGCACGGAGGAACATTTCTCTCTGTTCCGCGCATAGACAAACGGGCAATTTCCCATTCCCTTTTTACCCGGCAAACCCAGAACGCCTCCGGAACCGCACCGCCATTTTTGTCTTGTCATTGCATTCCCCGCCGGAACATGATGCGCCCATGATCCGCCCTCCGTCCCCTTTTCAACATTCCGGGCGCATCTTTATCTTCAACGGGGCTTCCAGTTCCGGCAAAACCAGCCTGTGCAAGGCACTGCTGTCCCTGCTTCCTGCCGGCTCCGTCCTCCTTTCCGTGGATGATTTCCTGGATGCCAACGGAATGGGCGGCATGCATCTGATCCACGCCGTCCGCAAGATAGGACCGGAACTCGTCCGGTCTTTTCATGAAACCGTATTCCGGGCCTCCCTGCACGCGCCCTTCGTTTTGGTGGACCATGTGATCGGAGAATCTCCGGACTGGCCGGACGAACTCCGCCGTCAATGCGGGGAAGCAAAACTTCTCCTTGTGAAAGTCGCCTGCGACGTGGAAGAACTGGTCCGCCGGGAACATGCCCGCACGGACCGGAAAGCGGATGTCTTCCACGCCCTGCGGCAGCACACGTCCATTCATGAAGGGCTCTTTTACGACCTGGAGATAGACACCACCCGTCTTTCCCCGCAGCAGGCGGCGGCCCTGCTGGTTCCACACGCAGGCCATACAGCTTTAACAACAACGGCATGAACGACTTTTCACACGGAGGAAACCTGAAATCCCTGGCGGCGGATGCCCGGCGCCCCGAACGCGACATTCTGGACTTCAGCGTCAACCTGAGACCGGAAGGCCCCCCGGAATTCATCACGTGCGCCCTGTGGCGCGCCATGAACGGCGTCACGCCCTACCCTTCTCCGGACATGCAGGAACTGAGGGAAAAAGCCGCCTTGCACTACGGTCTGTCTCCGGAATGCTTCGTCTTCGGAAACGGGGCCAACGAGCTGATTCATGCCCTCCCCTGCGCCCTGAACCTGAAACGTGCCGTCATTCCGGAACCTGCCTTTTCCGAATACCGACTGGCCTGCCTGCGTCACGGAGTGGAAATTGACTCCGTTCCTGCCGGAGAGAAAACGTCTTTTACTCCCTCTCTGTCCGCTCTGGCGGAACGCGTCGGAACAAATCATAAAGGGGAAAAACAGGAAACTGCCGTCTTCCTGGCCAATCCCTGCAATCCGTCCGGCGGCCTGCTGGATAAAAAGGAGCTGTTTCAGACAATAAAAGAGAACCCGGGAACCGTCTGGATTCTGGACGAATCATTCATTAACTACGCGGGAGGGGAAAAATCCCTTCTTCCTGACGCAGCCACCCTTCCCAACCTTGTTATTCTGCACTCCCTGACCAAATTCTACGGCATGGCGGGTATCCGCTGCGGTTTTGCCGTGTGCTGCGCCCCTCTGGCGGAACGGCTGCGAAAAAATCTTCCCGCATGGAATGTGAACGTCTTCGCGGCGGCGGCGGTACGGGCCATCCTGAAACAGCCCTCTTCCTGGGCGGAACAGGAACGCACCCTGAACAGGGAACGCCGGAAAGACCTGTTCCACAGATTGTCCGCGCTGCCGGGAGCTGCCGTCCTGCCTTCCTGCGCCAACTTCCTTCTCTTCCGCCTTTCCGGCGCTCCTTCCGGCCTGGCTTCCCTGCTGCTGAAAAAACACGGCATTGCCGTCAGGGACTGCTCCAATTATCCGGGCCTGGAAACGGGCGGCTGGTTCCGCGCCGGAGTCCGGACTCCGGAAGAACATGAACTTCTGGAACGGGCGCTTCGCGTGGAACTGGACAAACATGCTCCCGCCATCCTGCGCAGGCCCCCCAAGTCGGCGCTGATGATCCAGGGCACCTGTTCCGATGCGGGCAAAAGCGTGCTGACGGCTGCCCTCTGCCGCATCTTCCATCAGGACGGCTTCAGCGTGGCCCCCTTCAAGGCGCAGAACATGGCCCTCAACTCCGGCGTGACCGCGCTGGGGGAGGAAATGGGCCGTGCCCAGATGGTCCAGGCCCAGGCCTGCCGGATCGATCCGGACGCCCGGATGAATCCCATCCTGCTCAAACCCCACTCCAACACGGGTTCCCAGGTCATCGTGATGGGAAAGGCGGTAGGGCACATGGAAGCCGGGGAATACTTCACGGCCAAGCGCCGGTTCTGGCCGGACGTCCGCGCCGCCTACGACTCCCTCTCGGACGAATACGACCTGGTCTGCCTGGAAGGGGCCGGAAGTCCGGGGGAAATCAACCTGAAATCCGCGGACGTGGTCAACATGAACATGGCCCGCTACGCCCGCGCTAAAGTCCTGCTCACCGGGGACATTGACCGGGGCGGCGTGTACGCCTCCTTCCTGGGCACGTGGATGACCTTCTCCCCGTGGGAAAGGGAATTGCTGGCGGGATTCGTGGTCAACAAATTCCGAGGGGATTCCTCCCTGCTTGCCCCGGCGCACCGTTACATGCAGGAACACACGGGAAAACCCGTGCTGGGAGTCATCCCCATGATACGGAACATCAACATTCCGGAAGAGGACCGGGCAGTCCTCCCCTTTGAATACGATGAAAGCTCCAAACACGCGGACTCGCTGGACGTAGCCGTCGTGATGCCCGCGCACATCTCCAACTTCACGGACTTCGCCCCGCTGGCGGCGGAACCGGACGTGCGGCTGCGGCAGGTAAGGACCGGGGACGAGTGGGGCCAGCCGGACCTGGTCATCCTGCCCGGAACCAAAAGCGTGGCGGCGGACCTGGAAAGAATGCGCCGGGCCGGACTGGACAGCCTGGTACGGAAACACGCCGGAAAAGGAAAATGGATCCTGGGCGTCTGCGGCGGCCTGCAAATGCTGGGAAAGGAAATTCTGGACCCGCATCATCAGGAATCGGCGGAGGAACGCACTCCCGGCTTGGGACTGCTGGAACTGACCACTACTTTCTCCCCCGTCAAGACCCTGCTCAATGTACGCCGCGCCCGAACGCCTCTGGCCCCGGACGCCTCCGGCTATGAAATCCACCACGGCATCACCAGCCATGAATCCCCTTGCGAACCCCTCATGTTCCGGGAAGACAGTTCTCCATGCGGTTACGGAAAGGGCCGCGTCTGGGCCACGTACCTGCACGGCTTTCTGGACGGCGACGAATTCCGGCGGGCATTCATCAACAGGGTCCGGGTGGATTCCGGCCTGCCGCCCAAACCTTCCCTGCACGTATCCCATGATGTTGACGGCGCTCTTGACCGTCTGGCGGACATCGTCCGGAAACATCTGGATGTGAACGCTATCTACCGCCTCCTGCAACTGAAACGCTGAACCATGATTCCGTGCCTCCTGCTGCTGCCCGCGGCCCTGCTGCTGGACATTCTCTTCGGGGATCCGCCCAACCGGCGGCATCCCGTCTGCCTCATCGGCTGGTGCGCGCGCCGTCTCGAACCTGCGGCGCGGCGTTTGTGGGGAGGAAGTTTCAAGGCCGGCATGCTGGCGGCCCTGGGTGTCTGCGCCGCTGCGGAATGCGGGCTATTTCTGCTCTTTCTTCCCTTTTTCACGCTTTCCTCCCTGACGGCATCTCCCTGGCTACCGTGGATTCCCGCCGTTCTGGCCGTTTACATCTGCATGGCTCCGCGCGGACTGGCGGAACATGCGGCGCGGGTGGCCTCCGCCCTGCGCAGAGAAAACGGAGAAGAAGCGCGGCAAGCCGTCTCCATGATCGTGGGGCGCGACACGGAACGGCTGGACTCCCGCGGCGTGGCGCGGGCCGCCATCGAAAGCGTGGCGGAAAATTTGATGGACGGCGTCTTTTCCACCTTGTTCTGGGCCGCCGCAGGGTGTTTGATAGGGGGCGCTCTCGGCGCGGCCGCCGCCGCGCTCGTCCACCGCGTCTTCAACATCCTGGATGCCATGTGGGGAAAGAAAAACGAACAATACAGACACTTCGGCACCTTCGCCGCCCGCACGGACGACACCCTCAACTTCATTCCCGCTCGTCTCATCCTGTCCTGCATTTCCCTGGCGGCCCTGTTCCTTCCGGGCGCCTCCTCCCGCCACGCGCTCACCGTGGGCTGGACCTTCCGCCGCGCCCACGCCAGCCCCAACTCCGCCTGGAGCGAGGCGGCCTTCGCCGGGGCGCTCGGACTCCGCATCGGCGGCCCCGTCTCCTACAAGGGTATGCCCGCAGACTATCCCTGGATAGGCTCCGGACGGAAAGAAGCCACGGCCGGCGACCTGGACCGCGCCATACGGCTCATGTGGCTCACTACGGCCATAGGCACGCTCCTCTTCTCCCTCATCCTTGCCCTTCCTCACTTGCAACCATCATGAACAAACTGCACATACCCCCGCTGGACGAACAGGCCGCCAAGGCCGCCCTGGAGCATCAGAAAATTCTGGCCAAGCCGCCGCTTGCGCTGGGAAAGCTGGAACCGGTAGCCATCCAGATAGCCGCCATGACCGGCAACCCCGCTCCGCGCCTGAAAAACAAGACGGTGGTTCTCTTCGCCTCCGACCACCACATTGCCGACCACGGCCTCAGCCTGACCTCCACGGACGTAACGTACATCCAGACGCGCAACTTCCTTCAGGGAGGGGGGACCATCAATGCCTTTACGCGCAATGCCGGAGCACGCCTGACCGTGGTGGACGTGGGCGTGAACTACGACTTCGGCGACCTGCCGGGCCTCGTCAAAAGAAAAGTCATGCACGGCGCCAATGATTTCAGCAAAGGTCCGGCCATGACCCGGGAGCAGGCTCTGGAATGCCTGCAAGTGGGCATTGACATCGCGCGGGAGGAAAAAGCCAGGGGGCTGGACATCGTGGCCGCCGGGGAAATGGGCATCGGCAACACGACGCCGTCCTCCGCCATTGTGGCCGTTCTCACGGGAACCCCGGTGGAAACGGTGACCGGGCGCGGCTCCGGCGTCAAAGGAGAAGTCATCCGCAAAAAAATAGAACTCATTGAACGGGGAATCGCCCTGAACAAGCCGGACCCCGCCGATGCCATCGATGTGCTCGCCAAGGTGGGCGGCCCGGAAATAGGGGCCATGGCGGGGCTGATGCTGGGGGCGGCATCCCTGCGCGTTCCCATCGTCATCGACGGTTTCATCGCCGGGGCCGCGGCGGCCATTGCCCAGGGAATCCGCCCGGAGGCGGCCCGGTACTTCCTCGGTTCCCACAACTCCGCGGAACCTGGGCACAAACTCATCATGGACCACATCGGCGTCACCATGTACATGGACCTGGGCCTCTGCCTGGGAGAAGGCACGGGCGCGGCCCTCTTCTTCCCCGTGCTGGACGCCGCCACGCGGGTTCTTTCAGAAATGAAGACCCTGCCGGAACTGGACATCACCGTGCCCCGCTAATACTGTACCTCCCCAGATGACCGTCATCACCGCCATCCGCTCCGCCTTCGGCTTCCTGACCCGCCTACCCGTGGGGCCGTGGCCCCTGCAAAACGACCTGAACGGAATTTCCGCATGGCTTCCGCTGGTCGGCATTGTGGTGGGCGGACTGGTCGGAGGACTCACCTTCCTTTCTTCCCTTCTCTTTTCCCCCCTCCTCTGCGGGGTCATCGGCTGCGCCTGCTGGGTGGCCGTCACAGGGGGATTGCATCTGGACGGCGTGGCGGACTGCGGGGACGGCCTCCCGGTGGAAGTCACGCAGGAACGCAGGCTGGAAATCATGAAAGACTCCCGGCTGGGAACCTTCGGAGGCACGGCCCTCTTCTTCAATCTGGCCTTCAAGGCGGCCGCCCTGGCCGTGCTGGCGGCCTCCGGTTCATGGCCTCTCCTGCTCACGGCCTGCATCCTGGCCGGACTCCTGGCCCGCAGCCAGATCTTCATCGCCATGCGCTTTCCCGGCGCGCGGCCCGGCGGCATGGGGGAAGCCTTCAGGCAGGGCACGCGCCCCGTCCACGCCCTGATTGCCGCCGCCGTCACCCTGGGTGCCTGCGTCCTGGCAGGCTGGTCCGGCCTGTATGCCCTGGGGGCCGCTCTGGCCGCATCCCTGGCCCTGCTCCTGTATGCCCGGCGCAGGCTGGGCGGCGTCACCGGGGACGTATTCGGCTGCACCGTGGAATGCACGGAATGGATTGTACTGCTTACCTTCTGCACCGCCCTATGACCCCGCATAAATGCCGCATTCCCGGCCTTAACATCGGCTGCACCTCCTTCATCATCCCGGACTACTACGTTCCCGCCGTCAGGGAATGTGTCCGTTATGCGGACGACATCGCCCTGCTCCTGCTGGAGGCGGGCAGCAAGGGGGAAAGCCTCATCACCCTCGCGGAAATCAGGGAACTGGGCCGCATCGCCAGGGACGCTGGAATAACGTGGAACATCCACCTGCCGACGGACGGGGGATTCGCCACGCCCGAATCTGGCCGCCAGTACACGGAAAACATCATCCGCACCATCGAACTCACGCGGGAACTGGAGCCGCACACCTGGGTCATGCACGTGGTCACGGACCACATCCCCGGACCGGACATGCGGCCGCATCTGACGGAGGAGGAGACGGAAAGAATCCTCCGCTCCCTGGAGCAAATCACGCCCTATCTGCCCGCACCGGAATACCTGGCTCTGGAAAACTTGGAACGCCACCCTACGGACTATCTGGACGGGCTGGTCGCCGCCACGGAACATTCCCGCTGCTTCGACATCGGCCATGTCTGGAAGGAAGGGCTGAAACCGGAGGAACTCCTTCCCCTCTGGCTGCCGGACATCCGCATGTGCCATCTGCACGGACTGGAAAAAAGGGACCACAAATCCCTGCACCACATGCCCGCCTCCGTGCTGGACGCCCTGCTCCACCCCATGTGGGACATCAGCTTCACCCCCCTCATCACGCTGGAAGTATTCAGTCTGGATGACTTCCTGAACTCCCACCAGGCCATGCTGGAATCCTATCAACGCCATGTCTCCAAACACTGACACCTCCCGCCCCCGCATGACGCTCGTCGTAGGGGGCACCAGAAGCGGCAAAAGCCAGTACTCTGAAAAAATCGCCTCCGGCTTCGGGAAAAAAATCCTGTATGTTGCCACGGCGGAAGTCTGGGACGGCTCCGGCTCCCTGGAATACCGCATCCGCAAGCACCGCGAACGCCGCCCGCAGGAATGGCCCACGCTGGAATGCCCGCGCAACGTGGCCGCCACCGTACAGGCGTCCGGTCTTCTGGAGCAAGTGGACGGCGTCATTCTGGAATGCATCACCCTGCTTGCCTCCAACATCCTGTATGACCAGAAAGACCCTGCGGAATACCTTCCGTTTCAGGATGCCCTGATCCGGGAAATAGAAGCGTTGAAGGAACTCATTTCCCGGTCTCCCGTACCATGGGTGCTCGTCTCTTCGGAAACCGGCATGGGCATCGTCCAGCCGGACCCGGAAACGCGCCACTACTGCGACGGTCTGGGCATCGCCAACCAGCTCCTGGCAAAAAGCGCGGATGAAGTTTACTTGATGGTGGCGGGGCTGCCTGTCACCGTAAAAAAGTGACGGAAGCTCAACTCTTCAGCGCAATATACCTCAACACACCCGGACAGATCCTGCCCAGCAGGAAATACACGCCGCTGAGAACAAGAAAAACCGCAGGCACAGCAAGTCCCCACATCCAATAACTTCCCTCCGGCAATCCAAGCCGGATCAGGAAGCGATACACCAGAGTATGGGCGGCATATACAAGAAAGATGGAAGGCCCAAGGCGTGCGCAAAAAGACGAAAATTTCCGGAAATACCGCGTCGCCAGCAAGGAACACGACGCTATCCACAGCACTCCCATGCAGAGGAACAATGCGGACTCATGCCCCCTGTGGTACACTTCCCATGCAAAAACCGCCGGAAAAACAATCAGGACATACACCCAAGCCTTTTCAACCATATCCTTTAACTCTTTAAGGGAATAAGGGCTTAAAAGCATCCCCAGGGCAAATGCGCCCAATCCTCTGGGATGAATGATGTTGCAGGCCATGTCCCCGTACTGGAACGTCAGCCTGATAGAACTTTCCGTACTGAACGGGATCAGGGCGGCTAGGCAGAGAACGGCCAGGCAGGGTCTCGGAATCCGGAACAATATGCCCGAAATCAGTACAAAAACCATTAAGTCCCTTAGGAACCATAAAATTACTCCCAGCGGAACGTGTCCGATCCCCATATTTGCCATCCATCCCAGCAGGGTGGAAGGAAATCCGAAAAGAGCCATGGAAACGAAAATCCAAAACACATAGGCGCATAAAATCAAAGCTGCCTTTTTCCAGTTCAGCCAGGATACCGGGGAAGAAGCGGCGGCATAATTCCGGGCCAGGAAATAACCCGCCGCCATAAAAAAGAAAAACACGCCCGCACGAGTCATACCAGTCACAGGACTATGATGAGTAGGAGTATGCTGAATCATTATGAAAAGCATGGCTAGAACCCGCATAATATCCACCCAGGCATCCCTGGGCTTTATTCCATTATCTGCACCGGATAAAC